>Ga0255338_1000168_pt1 | contig 267931 bp, 190 predicted proteins | sample MeOH1_35cm_T4_19_FD_203715 | JGI IMG/M metagenome (GOLD analysis project Ga0255338, IMG submission 203715) | Sandy soil microbial communities from University of British Columbia, Vancouver, Canada - MeOH1_35cm_T4_195 | ecosystem: Engineered > Artificial ecosystem > Sand microcosm >... | reverse complement strand
CGACCGGGCCCGCCCCGATGGCACACGCCGGCGGAGGGGTCGCCACGGAGTCATCGCTCATGAAGCCGACGAAGCAGCCCTGGCTCGTAAGGTAGGTGCCTATTGGAATACCCACGCCCGCGGGAATGCTCGCGAGCGTTCCCCCGTCCGTGCTGTACAGCGAGGCGCCACTGCTGGTCGCCACGGAGAAGCGGGTCGCATCCCACACCTCCACGTCATTGGGGATGCCAGGGACGTTCCTCACGCTCCAGCCGGCGCTGGCCGTGGTGGCCGCCGTCAGCAGCAGGCCCGCCATCAGGGCGAGCCTCAGCCGTGGCCTCCACCTAGTAGGCCAGTTCCGCTCGGAGGTAGAGCCGGTTCGACTCATCCGTCGCCTCTCCAGACAGCCCCAGGCCGCTGAAACCCAACAGCGTGTAGCCTGCGGCGAATCGCAGGCCTTCGTCCACCTGATACCCCACCTCGGCCCGGAGGGAGCTCAAGGCTCCATCCTCGCGCGCCGAGGTCCGCCGTGCGACCTCCACCGCCGTTTCCAGACCCCCAACCACCCGCACCGAGGGCCGCAGCGTCCCCGTCCACACCCAGGCGGCCGCGTCCCCCAGGCTCGAGCGGCCCGCGTGCAGCCCGGCCGCCACCGCCACCCGCTCTCCCAGCCGGACCGCCGGCAGCAGGGAGAGGACCTGGAGGGCCCGATCGCCAAACGCCCCCCGCGCGCCCGGGAGCAGCTCGCGGGTGACACTGTAGCGCGCCACGACGAGGAACGGGCCTGGCCTCCACGCCGCGGCGGCCGAGCCCTCCAGCAACCGCTCCTCCAGCCGCTCCGCACCGAGGGTACGAGCGAAGTTCACGCGCCCGGAGAGGCTCAGGTCCTCTCGCAGCAGCGCCTCGGCGGCGAGCGCCACCACCGCCTGCGTCCGATCCACGGGCACCTGCGCCCCGCGCACCGGCAGGCCCCGCTCGCGGCGCAGCTCCGCCCGGCCGTCCACCCGGAGGCGCCCCAGCACGAGCTGCCCGAACAGGCCTCCGCTGTCCCGCGTCAGCGAGGAGGGCAGATCCAGCGGGTGGCGGACACCGCGCTCGTAGCGGCCTCCCACCTGCAAGCCGCCGAAGAGGGCCTGCTGGAAGCCCACCGCGCGGGCCTGCCGCACCGCGTTCGCGTCGTGCGAGCTGATGTCCTCCACGAAGACGCTCGTCCCGTCGTCCAGCTCGGTCCGGGCGCCCATGACGGCGCGGCCCGCTCCGAAGTCCGGGCCATCCACGTCCACCGAGTAGCCGCCATAGAAGACCTCGGGCCCCCGGCGCATGGCGGCGTTCGCCCAGACCTGCGGGCCCAGCTCCGGCCCCCAGCCGCCGCGGATGCCCACGGTGGTGTCCTCGTCCAGCTGCACGTCCACGCCCGCCGAGGCGAACGAGTCATCCACGCGGCCCAGGCCCTCGCCGCGGCGCAGGAGCGCTTGCCGATGCCCCGCGGTGAGCACCACCCGCTCGTGCACGCGCAGGCGCCCCTGGAGCCCCACCGACGTCCTTCCTCCCTCCAGCACGGGCCCCTCCCCTGCCAGCTCGGAGGCACGCAGCCACGCATCCCTCAGCTCCAGGCGCACGCTCCAGGACTCGCGCTCGTACGCGACGCCCAGCCCGAGCGTGCGCGCGGCGATGGAGGTGGGGGCGAACGGCAGGCGGGGATCCGCCGAGCGCCGATCATCCCCGAGCAGCGTGAGGCGGATGTCCCCCACCGGCTGCGAGGCGCGCAGGGAGAGCTGCCGGAAGAGCGCGGCCTCCGTGTGAGCGCCATCGGAGAAGCCGCGGTCCCGCCAGCGGAACGCCGCGTCCACCGAGCCACCCCCGAGCGGCCCCGGGCCATGCACGCGCACGCCGAGGGCCTCTCCGCCCGTGCCGAGCTCCCTCCCCGGCCGCAGGTACGTGAGCCCACCGTCATCCGAGACGCCGAACACCTCGGGCGAGATGGCCAGCCCCGAGCTGTGCGCCGCCTCCGCCTCCAGCGTGTAGCCCGCCAGCGCGCCCCGCGCCCGCCCGGAGAGGAGCCCATAGGGAGCCCCCGCGCGGCGCTCGCGCACGGCGGAGAGCGTCACCCGCGTGCCACCCCACTCCGCCCAGGCCTCGCCACCGGCCGCGTCACGGGAGCCGGACAGCTCGAGCGCGGCGTAGTCGGCGACGAGGACGGGCTCCGGCGCCGCCGTCAGCGCGTCGGTGCGAAGCCACGAGCTGCCGGCCAGGAACGACAGCGGGCGTGACAGGAAGATCCGCCCCGCGACGTAGTCGATCTCGTAGTCCCGACCGCGCACCAGGTGCTGCTCGGCCAGCGGCAGCCCCGTGAGCCCGTCCCGCAGCTCCACGCGCAGCAGCTCGGAGCCCTCCGCGATGGCGGTAGCGCCCAGGAAGTAGAGGCTGCCCCCGGTGGCCTGCAGCTCCTCGTGGGCCGGCCTCGTGGCCAGCCCGCGGACGGGATCCGCGAGGCCTCCCGCGAACGCATTCACGCCCACGCGGACGGGGCCGGCCTCCGTCTTCAGCTCCGCGAAGGGTCCGAAGAGGGGCTGGTGGTAGCGGCCGATCTCTCCCTCCGCCATGAGGGCCCGGTACGTGCCGAGACCCGCGCGCCCGTACGCCTCATGCCGGGCCTCCACGCGCAGGCGTCCCTCCGCGGCGTTGGGGGCCAGGGTGACGGAGTTGTCGCCCCACTCGTCGATGGCCCGCTCCGGGTCCAGGCTGCGCTCGAAGCGCTCGGGCAGGCGCGGCCGCAGCCAGGACTCCGCGTCCTCGTGGTGGAGCGTCCGGAAGTCCGTGTCGCGCAGATCCACCTCGCCGAGCAGCTGGAGCTCGCCCAGCCGCGCCTCCACGTGCGCCGCGCCACGCCCGTGGAGTTGGAAGTCCCCCTCGCCGAGCGAATACGCGCCCTCGAGATCCAGCAGCCCCACGACAAAGGGCCGCGCCACGGAGACGATCTCCAGCGTCTCCTTCCGGGCAGGCTCGCCCGGACGCTCGAGCTCGAGCGCCACCGTGTTGCGCCCCGGCGAGAGCGTGAGCGGCACCTCGGCCTCGCCCTGGGGCCCCACCGTCACCTCGCCCTGCGGCGAGCGCACCCGCGTCCCCTCCGGAGCCTCCACGCGCAGCGAGGCCGTGCCGCTGGACACCACCTCCTCGCGCCCGGCCGGCAGCCGCAGCACACCCTGGGGCTCGAGGGCGCGGGGAGCGATGAGCCAGCTGCCCTCGCGCCGCACGGCATCGACCCGCTGGCGGAAGAAGCGCGCCGTGCCGCCCGGCGACGTGGCGGTGATGGGGAGGACGTTCTCTCCAGGCCGGAGCAGCACGGTCGCGCGGTAGGTCCCATCCGCGTCCACCTCGGCCTCGGCGTCCGCGACGCGCACGTGATCGCCCGGCGAGGCCTGCCCCGTCACGACGAAGGCGACGCCCTCCTCGCGGAGCTCCGCCTGGGGAGGAGCCTCCGGGGGCGCGGGAGCCAGGGCCTGCGCGGACTCCACGCGGACGCGGATCGCGAAGTCCTGGAGGACGACGGCGCCCCAGGGCACCTCCACGGTGACGGCCTCGGGGCTCGCCCGGCCTCCGGGAGGCAGGGTCCGCGGGTCCACGCGCAGGCGGTGGCGCCCCGGCCGCAGGTGCACGCCGCCCGTCACGTCCGGAGTGCGCGAGTCCACGCCCGTGAGGTGGTAGCGCCCCTGCGCGTCCGTCCGCACCTCGCTCCCGGTGGCGAGCACCAGCCGCACCCCGGCCAGGCCCAGCTCGCCCGGAGCGCAGCGCCCATCCCCATCGCGATCGTCACATACCCGGCCGGCCAGCGTGGACGAGAGCCCCGGCGGATCCTCCACCAGCCCCTGCGCCCGAACGGACCCGGGGAGGAGGACGATCCCGAGCATGCACGCGATCCACCTCACGGCTTCACCTCGGCAACGGCCGTCATCCCCGTCTGCACGTCCGCCACGGACACACTCACCCGCCCGGGCTTGGCGCCCACGACGTTGAACCGCGTCCGCCCTTCACGGACCTCCACCGCCTCCTGCCTCCCGGAGGAGAGCGCCACGTGGACAGGGCGATCCGGGAGCACGTGGCCCCGGAGATCCTCCACCCAATATGTCACCCGCGAGCCCTCCACCTGGAGCCGCACGTTCACGGGGATGAAGGCCTCGATCCGGACCCGCCTCTCCACGGGAGCCGGCACCAGCGGGGGATCCTGCGGGTACACCGGACCGCTCGGCCCCAGCACATGGATCACCTTGCGCAGCCCCGGCCAGACGCCGTGCACCACCTCGACCCTGCCCGGGCGCAAGGGCCCCAGGCTCATCGTCCCATCCGCTCCCGTCTCGCGCTGCGCACCGCCCACCTTCAGCGGCTGAGCGGGGATGGGCAGGCCGGCCAGATCCGACACGCCGACGTACAGCTCTCCCTCCCGAACCCAGGCGCTGAGGCGCGCGGGCTCGCTCCCGTAGGGGCCGAACGCGCGCGCCTGCACGACGGCCTCTCCGCCCGGCCCCTCGGCGGGCAGCGTCCACGTGCCCCGGAACGTGCCCGGACGCTCCTCCTTGAGCGGGGAGAACGTCCCCTCGGGAGCGCTGAGCGCCACCTGCGCTCCGGGCCGCCGCCGGCCGAAGACATCCTCGACCGCCACGGACACGCCCACCTCGGAGCCGTGGTGCACCAGCGGCTCGGCCATGGACAGGGAGACCTTCTCCACCGGTCCCTGGACCAGCTGGAGCGTCAGCTCCTCGCGGGAGCTCGCGCCCCCCTGAGGCCACGCCGCCAGAATTCGCTCGGGCTCGGTGGGGAGCTCCCGGGGCGCCGTGTAGATCCACTCGAGCAGGCCGCCCTCGGCCCGCTGGGGCCCCCTCAGCGTGCCGTAGCGCGGCTTCGCGGTGACACGGGCGTCCGGCACGGGCCGGCCCAGCCGATCACTCGCCGCGCACAGCAGCCGCGCACGCGAGGCCCCGTCCGCGGGGAGCCGCGTCGGGTTGAGCACGCAGGCCAGGCCGTCCGTGGGCGGCAGTCCCAGATCGATGGGCCTGCGCTGGACGTTGCCCGCCTTGTCCACCACCCGCCCCTGCCCGAAGGGGTAGCCGGGCGGGACGATCACCGGGAGCTGGAAGCTGCCATCACCGCGGGCCTGCGCCGGGCCATACGTCGTCCCGGCGATGGTGATGGAGATCTGCGCATCCGGCTCCGTCTCGCCCGGCAGATTCACCGACGCCGCCAGGGGGACGAGCATCTTCCCGTACGCGCCATAGATGGACTGGGGGTGCGGCCACGCCGAGAGCGCCACGAGGATGGCCACCTCCGGGTAGCTCGTCGTCGGCAGCACGTAGCGGGCGCGGTACGTGCCGGGCCCCGTCCTCGCGAGCTCCTCCACGCGGCCCACGTTCGCGCGCACCACCGGCGGCGCTCCGGAGTCATCCGGCGTTCCATCCGGCCGCAGCAGCCGCACGGTGAGGGTGGCCTCCTTGTCCCGCCCCTTCACGGGCGTGGCCGGCTCCAGCGCCAGCGTCACCGCGGAGGCCGGCGGGCCGATGGCGTACCGCGCCTCCGCCTGCAGCGCACCGGAGCGGGCCCGCAGCACTACCGTCCGGGCGCCCGGCTGGGGCTGGACGAGGAAGGTGCTGAGCGGCGGCTGTGGCGGCCCGGCGCGCACCTCCGCGCCCTCGGCGGACAGCGCGGGGGCCTCGAGGGAGACCGGAGCACCTGCCGCGTCGCGCCGAACGAGCGCCACGGCAAAGCCCTCCGGCGGCACGGCCTCGGAAGGCCCGAGGATTTCGAGCGTATCCGCCAGCGCTGCCGGGGAGAGCAGCAGGAGCAGGACTGGAGCAAGCCGGTTCAGATTGTCTCCGACTCTACAATCCTCTCCGGAATCCCAGAAATCCTATCGCACCTATCGCACACGACGGGTTCCGGACCGGTGGCGGACGGGCACCGGCACGGGACGGGAGCGCCAGAGCAGCGCCGCCACCAGGAGCGCTCCCACCCAGGCGAACGCCTCACCACTCATGCCACACCGGAGCGCCGACGCCTCCGGGCCCGGCAGGGGCAGAGGTGTGGCCTCCAGGGGCTCTGTGGGCGGCCTCCAGGCCTGGGGCTCCACGTGCTTGCCGGGGATGACCTCATTGCCCGGGAACCCCACGGCGCAGGCGGGGGCCTCGCCATAGAGGCGGACGCGAAAGCCACTGCCCGGCGAGCCAGCGATGCGCGCCGCCAGCGTGGAGGCGCCCGAGAGGGGCACCTCCTGGGCCACGAGCCCCACATCCTGCTGGAAGCGCGACGGATCCGCCACGGAGGCCCCGTTAAGGTCCACCCAGCCAGCGGTGGCGGAGGCGCCCCGGTAGCCGTTGTCCACGCACAGCACGCCCTGCCCCGTCGCCTCGAACTCGCGGCTCGCCTCCTGCGGCCGGCCGGTGGCCCGGTCCAGCATCAGCGAGGCCAGCAGCGGGCGATTGCCGGGCGCGTTGCACACCTCCGCGGCCACCGTCTGGGCCTGCAGCTGCGGATCACACCCGGGGTTGCCGGGCAGGCGGAAGGTGAAGGCGAACACGTCCTCCCCGTTCTCCGGCACGCTCCACACCACGCGCACCAGCCCATCCATGCCCACGCTGACGTCGTTGAAGCTCTCGCTCTGCGGGGTGTCCGTCAGCCGGTAGATCGTCTGGGTCTTCAGATCGAACAGGACGATGTCGAAGTTGGCGGAGGTAGACGAGGGCTCCTGCCGCTCGAAGGCGAGCAGCGAGCCGCTAATGCTCGGGTTGGCGTCCACCCCGGGCAGTGCCAGGCGGAACTCCGGGCCGCCGCCGGCCGCCTGCCAGTAGATGTCCCGCTCCAGCACCCCATTCTCGATGCGCGCGCTGGAGTAGACGACCACCTGGCCGTTGGTGTCCGGCTGGGCCTCCTCGCCCTGGGCGCCGGTGAGCGCCTGCGCCTGGAAGCCACCCGGCACTGCCACCGCCTGCCAGATGTCACACGCCGTACCCTCGGCGCACTTGCTCCAGACCACGGTGCTGCCGTCCGAGCTCACCGCTGGCGCCCGATCCAGGGCCTCGTCCGTCGACAGCCGCGTGAGCTCCTGCGTGTCCAGGTTGAACGCCGTAATCTCCGGCGACTCCGTGCCATACGAGAAGTCCTGCCATGCCACGGTGTGGTGGCCGATGACGGCGCCCCGGCGGCTGCTGCCCTGCTGCGGCGCCACCTCCACCGCGGGGGCCTGCGTCCTCACGTTGAAGGCGAAGATGGAGCTGGCCTCGCTCAGGCGGGTGAACACCACCGTGTCGCCGCTCACGTCCGCGACGAAGTCGTACGCGCCGCCGTTGGGGATGGCCTGATCCCCCCCGGTGGAGAGGTTGTGATAGCGGATCTCGCTCAGCCCCTGGGACTCGCTGGTGTACGCCACCAGCGCCTCGCTGACGTGCGGGTCCGACTGGTTCCCGGGACCGTCGTTCACCACGTTGCGGGAGCCCACCAGCGGCTCCCCGATGCTCTGCGCCAACGCCACTGCGGGCATCCAGCACAACAAGGTGATGAGCAGCCGGCGCATGAGCCGACCTCCAGGGTTGGGGGGCCTGCTCCGCAGTGTAGAGTTCCGCCCCAAGGACAACAAGGCTTCAGTGTTATCCGCAGTGAGCGGGTTATTCCAGACCTTGCCGGGTAGAAACAGACCCCCTGGGTTGCGCCGAGGCGTCCCGCGCTTCAGGGGTTGGGGTTGGGTGGAGTCTGACCCCCTGAGTTGTCCCAGGGCATCTTCACCTTCAGCTTGGTGGGGGCCTGGGTGTCCACGTGGAACTTCTGGTTGGCCTCCTCCTTGTTGCCGCCCACGGAGGAGACCTTGAGCTTCACGTCGTTCTCCCCTTCCTTCAGGGCCACGGTCTTGGTGAAGGCGCCGTCCTGCCCCGGAGAGAACGTCTCACCGGCCAGCTCCAGGCGCGTGCCCGGCTCGGCCTCACCCTGAACGACGATCTCGCGCTTGTTCTGCCGGGCGGAGGGCCACTGCACCTTGCGCAGCAGGCTGGAGGGGATCTTCACCGGCTCCGAGGGGCCGCTGGAGCCCGGCCGCACCACGGACTGCTGGCCGGCGCGGACGATGACGACCTTGCCGTTGCCGAAGAAGGCCACCTCGCCCTCGCGCGTGCCGACGGCCACCGTGCCCGCGCCGTTGTTGCTCATGGCGAACGTGCCCTCGCTGGTGCGAGCGACCGCGTCGCTGCCGGCGGCCCTCATCTCCAAGGTGTGCCGGATGCCGGAGCGCACCGAGGCCGTCGCCATACCGTTGGCGAGCATGAAGCGGGACGCCGTGGCCGTGATCTCCTCCAGCGACAGCTCGGTGCCGGGCTCCAGCCGCACATCCACCGCCTCGCCCCGCAGCAACGCGGACGCGCCGTCCTTCGTGCGCAGGATCTCCGAGGGCTGCAGGACCCTGCCGGGCTTCACGGCCTCCCACGTGCCGTCCGCGCGCCGGACCTCGACGGTGCCGGTCACCTCGGTGAGCGTCACCTCCATCGGCTTCTCCGGGGCCTTCGTCTCGACGACGGGAGGCGGCGCGGGAGGCATCGGCAGCGCCGGGGGCGGAGGCGGCTGGTGGAGGAACAGGAAGTACCCCAGCGGCAGCGCCGCCAGGATCAGGACGAGCCCGAGGATGAAGGGCGTCTGGCGCCTGGGGGGGGAGGTTCCAGCCATTGAAGCCACGAGGCTATCGCACGCGGGCGCGCGGCTCACGCCTTCATCAGCCACACGGTGAAGCACGATCCCTTGCCTACCTCGCTCCTCATCTCGATCGTCCCTCCCGCCTCGCTGACGATGCGGTAGGCCACCGAGAGTCCGAGCCCCACATTGGACCACACATCCTTGGTGGTGAAGAAGGGCTCGAAGACGCGGTGGCGGTGCTCGGGGAGGATGCCCTTGCCGGTGTCCTCGACTTCGAGGAAGCCCTTGCCGTCGCGCTCGCCGGTGCGGAGGGTGAGCGCCTTGGTGCCCGTCTTCAGCATCGCGGTGCGGGCGTTGGACATGAGCGCGAGCACCACCTGAATGGACTGGGCGGGGTCCGCCTTCACGCGCACCGGGGGTGCCAGCTCCAGCTGGAGGGAGATGCCCTCGCCCTTGATCTGGCTCTCGGTGAGGTTGAGCGCCTCGCGCACGACGTTGTTCAGGTCCACCGCGCGCAGGTCCGCCCGGGCGCGCTGCTGGGAGAAGCGCAGGAGGTTCTGGGTGATCTCCTTGCAGCGCTTGGCGCTCATCTCGATCTTGCGCAGCGTGTCCATGTCCTCATCGCTGTCGTTGCGGCTCATGAGCATGAGCTGCACGTAGCCGAGGATGCCGGCCAGGGGATTGTTGAGCTCGTGGGCCACGCCCGCGCCGAGCTGCCCCACGGCGGCCAGCTTCTGCGCCTCGAGCAGCTGGACCTGGGCGGCCTTCAACTCCGCCATGGCCTCGTCCACCTTGGCGCGCAGATCGTCGTTCCAGCGCATGAGCCGGGCCCGGGCCGCCTCCAGCTCGGCGCCCATATGGTTGAAGGTGGAGGCCAGCGCGCTGATCTCGTCGAAGCCGTCCACCTGGACGCGCCGATCCAGCTCGCCGCGGCCCAGGGCCTCCACGGCCTCGGAGACCTGGGAGAGCCGGGCGGTGATGCGGCGGGTGAAGAGCGCGCCCAGGGTCAGCAGCACCGCCAGCGCGGCGCCAATGGACACCAGCACCGTGCGGCGCATGGCGCTCACGGGGGCCAGCGCGACAGCCTCCTCCACGGAGACGACCACGTCGAAGTCCAGCTTCAGGGGCACCCGCGCCGCACTCACCCGGAGGGGCGGCTGGCCCACCTGGAAGCTGCGGGCCTTCTCCGAGGCGGTGGCGGCCAGCTGGGCCAGGACGGCGGGCTCCAGCGTGCCGAGCCGCCGCTGGGGCTCGGAGCTGGCGAGGATGCGGCCGGAGCCGTCCACCAGGTCGATCCGGGCCAGGCCTTCCTGGGCCTTGCGCCCCAACAGCTCCTCCAGATCCTTGAAGACGATCTCCGCCAGCGCGAAGGAGGCGTTCTCGTCGGCGCCCAGCTTGATGGCCACGGCGACCGCGGCCTTCCCGCTGAGGCGGTGGGGATAGACACGGCCCAGCGCCGCCTGCCCCTTCCGGCCGTTCTTCAGCGGCTGCACGGGCACGGACTGCGAGAAGTCCTCCAGCGAGGCCTCGTCGAAGCCGGGGTGGCCTTCGGCCTCCTGCGAGAAGAACACCGCCTGTCCCATGGGCTTGCCGGAGGCGTCCAGCCGCATCACCGCGCTCACGGCGGTGGACTGGCGGAAGATCAGGGCCAGCGCGCCGCGGGCCTCCTCCTCGTTGAAGCCGTCCCACTCCGGCATGGACTCCACCGCGACCGCCATGGCGTCCACGGTCTTCATGAGCGTGCTGGCCACGCTCTCGGCGGTGGCCACGGCCAGGGTGCGGTGCTCGCCGGCGATGCGGTAGGTCAGCTCGGCCTCCGCGCGAGACAAGAGCAGGAAGCCCACCACCGCCAGCGGCAGGACGGTGGCTGCCAGCATGAAGAGGATGAGCTGCTGATAGAGCTTCATCCGGTAATGGTCCGGCTCTCCCGCTCTCTGTCACTGCGCAGGTAGATGGAGCCCTGGATGGCCTTCGCCCGCTTCTTCATATCCGCGGCCCGCCGCGCCAGCTCGGCATGATCATGGGCCACGCCGTCACTCATCACCGCCACGATGGAGACGCTCATGATGGGGAACTTCCGCTTCTCGCCGAACCGATCCTCGGCCTCGATGTGGCCGCGCTCCCGGTCCTGCCGGTCATAGTAGAGCGGGATGATGCGATCGAACGCCTCGATGGCGCGCTGGCAGATGCGATCCACGGACTCCGGGGCGGTGATGAAGACGAAGTCATCCCCCGCCACGTGCCCCAGGAAGTCTCCCGGCACGCCCTCCTGCGTGAAGATGTCCCGCAGCAGATCGCCCGTCTGGCGCACGACGCCGTCGGCCTTCGCGAAGCCGTAGTAGTCGTTGTAGGCCTTGAGGTTGTCGAGATCCAGGTAGCAGAAGGCGAAGGGCCGGCGGGCCATGAGCCGGCGCTGCACCTCGCGCTCGATGGCGTTGGAGCCCGGCAGCTGCGTGGTGGGCGAGGCCGACAGCTCCTGCTCCTTGCGGCGCAGCACGCTCTCCACGCGCGCGCCCAGCTCCAGCGCGTCGAAGGGCTTGGTGATGTAGTCGTCCCCGCCCAGCTTGAGGGCGCGGATCTTCGAGGCCGTCTCCGCGCGGGCCGACAGGAAGATGACGGAGATGTGGCCGCTGGCGCGCTCGGCCTTGATCTCCTCGATGAAGACGAAGCCGTCCCCGTCCGGCAAGGTGACATCCAGGAGGACGACGTCCGGGCGGCGCTCGCGCAGGACGCGGCGGGCCTCCTCGAGCGAGCCCACCACCGTCACCTCGAAGCCGAGGCTGGCGAGCACCTCGTTGCAGATGCTGCCGATCTTCGGATCGTCATCCACCACGAGCACGCGGCCGTGCTGCTGGCCGGTGCGCCCGCGCACCAGCGAGTCCACGGTGGCCAGCAGCTTGTCCACCATGAGGGGCCGCAGCAGGAAGGCGTCCGCCCCCGAGCGGAACGCGCGCTGGCGCTCGTCGAACGAGGAGTTGACGAGCAGCGGCGTGCGCCGCGTGTCCGGATCGTGCCGGAGGATCTCCGCCAGGCGCAGGCCGTCCACGTCGGGCAGCCGCACCGCGACGAGGATGGCGTCCGGGTGGTGGCGCCGGGCCGCGCTGATGCCCTCCTCCGCCGAGCCGGCGAGCCGCACCTCATACCCACGCGCGAGGAGCAGCGCCTTGATGATGTAGGCGAGCTCCACCTCGCCTTCGATGACGATGACCCGGCCGCGCGGATCGAGCTTGCGGGCGGTGTAGGGAGACTCGGCCGTCTCGGGGCGCAGCAGCTCCTGGGGCGGCTCCACCGGCAGCACGGTGACGAAGCGCACGCCCTGGGTGCTCGGCTCGCACCAGATGCGGCCGCCGTGGGCCTCGACGATGTGGCGGCAGATGGCCAGGCCCAGGCCGGTGCCGCGCACGGTGCGGTTGGACGGGGTGCGGGCCTGCTCGAAGCGGTCGAAGATGCGCTCGAGGTTCTCGTCGGCGATGGGCTCGCCGTTGTTCCAGCAGGACAGCGCCACGAAGCCGGGCAGGGACGAGGTGGCGCGCAGCTCCAGGGTCACCTCGCCGCCCTCGGGGGTGAACTTGGCCGCGTTCGTCAGCAGGTTGTTGAGCACCTGGTTGACGCGGTTGGGATCGGCCATCACGCGCAGCCCGTGCTGCGGCAGCGCGGTGGTCACCTTCACCCGCCGCTCCTGGAAGGCGGGGCCGTACTTCTCGACGGCGCGGCGTACCAGCTCGTCCAGGTACGTCAGCTCGAAGTTCATCTGCAGCCGGCCCTTGGCGAACTTGGCCAGGTCCAGCAGGTCATCCACGAGCGCGTTGAGCTTCTCGGTGGAGTCCTTGGCCATCGCCAGGTACTTCTGCTGCTTCTCGTTGATGGGGCCGGCCAGGTAGTTGAGCACCAGATCCAGGGCGCCGGAGATGGAGGTGAGCGGGGTGCGCAGCTCGTGGCTCACCATGGAGACGAACTCGTCCTTGCGCTCCTCGAGCACCTTCTGCTCGGTGACGTCGCGCAGCACCACGCACACGCCGCGCACGGTGCCGCGCGCGTCATTGACGGGGGTGACGGTGCACTGGATGTGGCGCTCGAAGAGCTCCACCTCCTCCTCGAGCACCTGCGAGCCGCTGTACTCCCAGCCGCGGATGAGCTCGGAGGGCTCGAAGCCCAGGCGCTCCTCCAGCATGCGCCCGGTGAGCGCGCCCGCGTCCTCGCCCAGGCGCAGCAGGCGCCGCGCGGCCGGGTTGATGACGACGATGGCGTCCTGCTCGTCCGTGAGCAGCACGCCGTCCGCCATGGACTCGACCATGCGCTCGATGCGGCGGCGGGCCTCCTCCTCCACGGCGCGCAGGGACTGGATGGCGTCCGCGGTCTGGTTGGCCAGCGTATCCAGGAGCACGCCATCGTCCTCGCTGAACGCCTGCGGGTTCTGCGAGAACAGCGACAGCATGCCCACGGGCTTGCCACCGGCCACGAGGCTGACGGTGACCTGGCTCGGGTAGACGGCGGGGGCGCTGGAGTCCTGGGTGATGGTGCCGGTGACGCGGGTGGTGAGCCGGTCCTCGGGCAGCAGCTGGCCGGAGCTGCGGCGGTACGCGCCGAGCATGGACTCCTTGACGCCCAGCAGGGCCTTCTCGCCCACCGTGCCCAGGCAGCGCAGGCGCAGGATGGCCGAGCGCGCGTCATCCGGAGCGATCAGCGCGGCGCCGCAGTCGTACGGCAGCACGCGGGCCACGGCGCTCAGCACGCGGTCGATGATGGCCTCGTAGCTCGGCGGATCCGAGGCGCTGGCGCGGCTCACCTCGTAGAGGACGAAGAGGGCCTCCACGCGCTGGTGGAGCTGGCGCAGCAGCCGCTCCTTGTCGCGGCGCAGCTGGGTGTACTCCACCGCGTTCTTCACGGTGATGAGGAGATCATTCACCTCCCAGGGCTTGGTGATGTAGCGGTAGACCTGGCCCTGGTTGATGGCGGCGATGATGTCTTCGGGGTCCGTGTAGCCGGTGAGCAGCAGCGTGGTGACGTCGATGCCCTCGGCGCGGGAGGCGGTGACGAGCTCGATGCCCGTCATCTCGGGCATGCGCTGGTCGGTGATGAGGACGTCTACTGTTTGCGTCCGGAGGATCGACAGCGCCTCCTGACCGGAGGTGGCGGTGAGGACGCGGTACTGCCGCTGGAACATCCGGACCAGGATGTCCAGAACGTCCGCCTCATCATCGACGAGAAGCAGGGTGTGTCGGAGCTCGGACAAGACGGACGAAATTGTACGCGCAGATCAGCGCGAAACCTCAAGATCTCTCATGGATCCCTAGAAGGGTAGGAGAGGACTCGAAGGGTTGGCTCGCCTGCCTGCTCGAAACGATTGACTCTACACGCCTGTTCAGGGAGCATGAACTACTGAAAGCCTGTTGCCCTGGCCTGACGGTGGCTGGGTCCCTGTCCGAGGGAGGGAGCGTGGCATGGAAGAGCTGACGGAGCGCCAGCGCGAGATTCTCACCTTCATCGTGAAGGAGACGGAGACTCGGGGGTTTCCCCCGACCATCCGCGAGATCGGCGAGCAGATGGATATCCGCTCGACCAACGGGGTGAACGACCACCTCAAGGCGCTGGAGCGCAAGGGCTACCTGAACCGGGGCGAGCAGCAGAGCCGGTCGCTGGTGCCGACCAAGCGGGCGCGGATGTTGCTGGGGCTGGGGGCGAAGAAGGACTCGGGGATGGTGGACGTGCCACTGCTGGGCAAGGTGGCGGCGGGCGCGCCGCTGCTGGCGCAGGAGCACATGGAGGACTCGGTCAAGATCGACAGCTTCCTCATCGGTGGCGCGGGCCGCGAGGTGTTCGCGCTGCGGGTGAAGGGGCAGTCGATGATCGAGGACGGCATCCACGACGGGGACTACCTGTTCGTGCGCAAGACGCCGTCGGCGCTGCCGGGGGACATCGTCGTGGCGCTCATCGAGGATGAGGCGACGGTGAAGCGCTACTACCCGGAGGGCGAGCGCATCCGGTTCCAGCCGGCGAACAAGGACATGCAGCCGATCTACGTGAGCAAGGCGGACTTCCGCTCGACGATGCTCCTGGGGATCGTCGTGGGCGTGTACCGCAAGCTGCCCGGCGGGCGGAACTGACGCTCCTGGCTACGGGCAGGCGGGGGCTCCGCCTCCGTCGCGCCCGGTGATTCGGGAGCAGGCAGCCTTCACGGTCTCGGTGTCCTTCAGCTCGCGCGCCAGGCGCGCGGTGCGCAGCTGGAGGTCCGCGTTCGTCGCGTTGTCCGGCTCGGCGGCCAGGTTGCTGAGGATGCGCAGCGCGTCCGGCTTGCGCTCGAAGGTGACGAGCAGCTCCGACAGCTCGAGCAGCTCGCGCACGTCCGAGCCGGACGCCGTCTCCAGCGCCTTGCCCAGCTCCTCCTCGGCCGCCTTGCGGTCCTTCTGGGAGAGGTGGAGCTGCGCGACCGCCACGTGCACCAAGGCGCGGTCCTTCACCTTGAGGGACTCGCGAAACGCCGCCAGCGCATCCGCGCCCTTGCCCTGGCTGGCGTAGATCCGCCCGACGAGCTCCCACATGGCCGGATCCTTGGGGGTCTTGAGCGCGGCCTCCCGGTAGGCGGCGGCCGCCTCGTCCAGCTTCCCGGCGCGCACCTGCTCGTCTCCGAACGCCGAGAGCACCGCGGGCTCACGCACGCCCTGCCCTACCCACTTCTGCAGCAGCGCCAGCGCCTCCTCGTGCCTGTCGTCCTGCAGGAGCAGCTCCACGGCGCGCATCAGGTAGTCGGGCTTGAGCCGCTCCGGGCTGACCTCGGCGGCGAGCGTGAAGTGGCGGATGGCCTCCTCCTTCTCGCCGCGCCGGACGTGGATCTCCGCGAGCTGCTCCAGCGCGTTGAAGTCCTTGGGGTACAGGCCGATGGCCTTGCGCAGTGAGCTCTGCGCCTCCTCGAACTTGCCCGTCTGCGCCTGGATGAAGCCGATGCGGCTCCACGTCGTGGAGCGCTTCGGATCGAGCAGCAGCGCCGCCTGGAACTCGGCGAGCGCCTCGGAGTACTTGCCCATGGAGAGGTACACCTCGCCCACGGCGGCGGGCAGCCGCGGATCGTTCGGCACCAGCTGCTTCATCTCGGCGAACGAGGCGAGCGCCAGCTCGAAGTCCCCATGCAGGTACTCGGCATTGCCTTTGACGTAGAGCCCCTCGGCGCGGTCCTTAGGATCGATCTTGGGCGTGTCGTCACAGGCTGCGGCGGCGATCAGGGCGAGCAGCGAGAGGGCACGCAGGCGCGAGGACATGAACGGGGCTCCAGACTTCAGAAGTGATACAGGATGCCGGCGGTGAGATCGAGGTTGAGCCCGTCGCCCAGTCCGTTGCTGGCGAGGCCGAGCGTCGCCTGGGCCAGGTTGGTGCCCGCCTCCAGGTGAAAGCCCAGCTTGCCTTTGATGAGGTACTCGGCACCGAAGAAGCCGATCACCGTGGGCAGCGAGCCGGTGGACTCGAAGATGCCGAACTGCCCGAACGCGAGCTGCACGCCGAGCCCCAGCCCCCAGTACGGCCGCAGGGAGTCCTGCAGCCGGTAGTAGTGGCGAGCCCCCAGCAGGCTCGGCAGGACCCGGAGACGGCCCGACTCCTCCGCGCCGCCGTCAGCCCGGATGAAGGTGATGCCCACCTGCAGGAAGCCCACCCACTCGGGATGGAAGGAATACCCCAGCTCGATGTCCGCGCCGGGGTTGAGGGCCTGGATGTTGGAGATGAAGCTGTTGTTGATGCGCAGCCCCAGCACCACCCCGCTGCCCGGGGTCTCCTCGACGCTGCCGAGCAGAGGCCGCGCCGCGCGAGTCTCTCCCTGGGGAGCCAGCTCGGCGAGGAGCTGCTCTCCAATGGCATCCGCGACCTGCAGGAGATCCTCGGCGCTGGGGGCCTCGGCGCGGGGCCGGGCCAGGCCACGTCCCGAGAACGTGTCGAGCAGGCTGACGGTGAGCAGGTACTTGTCTCCGAAGCGGTCCAACCGCCCCGACACCACGTAGCGGGCGCCGATGGCGTTCGACAGCTCCTCGAGGCAGGGGCCCTTCGTGGAGCAGGAGCCGGAGCCCAGGAGCTGGCGCTGACGCTCGGTGCTCAGCATCGTCTCGATGTCCCGCTGGGTCAGCACCTTGAGCTTGGGGGACTCGGCGAGCCGGCTCGCGATGAGCGAGGCGATGCCCGGCGCGGCCTCCTGGGCTGACTTGTTGGCCTCGAGCGCGAGCACGGCCACGGTGGGGAGCGACGAAGCGTCTGGCTCATGCTTCGCGGTCGCGGGCTTCTCCTCGGGGCCCGCCGCGGCAGGAGGCGTGGTGGCCTGGGGCTCCTCCTTCGACGGGCTCTCGGAGGAAGCAGCTTGCGGCGCGACCGGAGATGCCTCGGGGGGCACGGCGGGCGCGACGGGGGTGGGAGACGAAGAAGGCTTCTCCTCGGCGGGGGCTGGTGCCTGGGCACGAGCCACCGTCGAGAGCAGCAGCGTGAGGAGGATCAGGGGGCTGAGGCGCTTCACCGGCGACACTCTAGGAGAATCAGCGCCGAGAGCCATCCCCCTCCCTGCCTGCCTGCCTCAAGAGGCCGGAAGGGCCCCCAGGTAGTCCATCGGGTCCACGGGCTTGCCCTCCACGCGGACCTCGAAGTGGAGGTGGGGGCCGGACGTACGCCCGGATTCTCCCACGGTGGCGACCACCTGGGAGCGACGCACCGTCTGTCCCGTCTTCACCCGCAGATCGCGGTTGTGGGCGTAGAGCGTGATGATGCCGTTCGGGTGCTGGACGATGACAATGAGCCCGTATCCCTTCTGCTCGCCCGCGTAGAGGACGGTGCCTTCCTGGGCCGTCTGGACGGGGGTTCCCGCGGGGGCGGCCAGATCGATGCCGTCATGGGGCTCGCGGCCCTTCTTGCCGAAGCGGCCGTACAGCACGCCTCGGAACGGCCAGTCGAGCAGGCCCTTGGTCGCCGGCTCGGGGCGTGAAGCCTTCCCCCCCTTCCGAGGGGCAGCGGGCTGTCCCACCGAGCGAGGCCGAGGAGGCAGCTCCTCCCGGCCCGCCACCACCCGAGGTGCCCCTCCCCGCTCCGGCGCGGGCGCCAGATCGGGCTCCAGGTGGGGCTCCTCAGGCTCCTCGGGTACCTCCTCCTCGGGGGGCACGGTGGGGATGAGCAGCTCCTGCCCTACGGAGAGACTCCGGGGATCCTTGATGCCATTGGCCGCCTTCAGATCCTCCACGGTGACACCGTACGAGCGCGCGATCCGGAACACCGTCTCGCCAGGTGCCACCTTGTGGCGGACGGTGAGGAGCTCCGGCTCGGGGTGCGCGGCGCGCAGGGTGATGGGCAGCGCGGCCGGTGGTGCGGAGGCCGCAGTCACGGGAGCGGGAGCGGGCGCGGGAGGACGCGCCTCGCTCTCCGAAGAGGGCGGCGGCGCCTCGATCCCCCGCGGACGCGAGGCGGCCTGCGAGCTGGCACACCCGCTGGCCCCGAGGACCAGGAGGAGCGCCAGGCCCGCTCGGCTGAGGCTCCTGCCGGCCAACCTCACCCACCCGACTCGACGCGCCGGAAGCCCTCGATCGTCCACCCTTCCAGATCGGCCATCCGGCTGTGGTCGGTCAGCTCCATGTGCAGCGGCGTCACGGAGACGCGCTTGTCGAGGTGGACGGCGTTGCAGTCGCTGCCGGGGATGTCGTCGTGCTCGTACTCGCTGCCGCCGATCCAGTAGTACTTCCGGCCACGCGGATCGACGTTCTCCACCACGGCGTACCCATAGCTGTGGCGGCCGAGCCGGGTGACGACATAGCCGTCCGGCTCCACGCCGCCCGGGATGTTCACGTTCAACAGCAACCGTGGAGGCATGGGCTGGGCGAGCGCCGCGGCCACGAGCGAGCGGGCGAAGCGCGCCGCCGGCTTGAAGTCGAACGGCGGTGAGGACGCGAGGCTGAAGGCGATGGAGGGCACCCCGAGCAGGGCCCCCTCCATTGCCGCGGCGACCGTCCCCGAGTAGGTGACGTCGTCCGCCAGGTTCGCGCCGTGGTTGATGCCAGACACCATGATCTGGGGGCGATCATCCTTGAGGAGGTGGTTGATCGCCAGATAAGCGCTGTCGGTGGGGGTGCCATCCACCGCGAACCAGCGCTCGCGGATCTCCTTGATGCGCAGGGGGCGGTGCAGGGAGATGGCGTGCGAGGCCGCGCTCTGCTCGCGGTCCGGAGCCACCACCCACACCTCCCCCAGCGGACTGACGGCCTCCACGAGGGCCTTCAGGCCATCGGAGAAGTACCCGTCATCATTGGAGACCAGGATGCGAGGCCTGCGTGCCTGAGTCACGATGCCTCACTTCTGCAGCGTGGCCTTGATGGCGGTGCGGCCCGCGTAGCGCGCCGCGGGCCCCAGCTCCTGCTCGATGCGCAGCAGCTGGTTGTACTTGGCCACGCGATCCGAGCGGGACGCCGAGCCCGTCTTGATCTGCCCGCAGTCGAGCGCGACGGCCAGGTCCGCGATGGTGGTGTCCTCCGTCTCGCCCGAGCGGTGGCTCATGATGGAGGTGTACCCGGCGCGGTGCGCCATGCGCACGGCGTCGAAAGTCTCCGTGAGCGAGCCGATCTGGTTCACCTTCACCAGGATGGAGTTGGCCGTGCCCGTCTGGATGCCGCGGCTGAGGCGCTCCACGTTGGTGACGAAGAGATCATCGCCCACCAGCTGGATCTTCCCGCCCAGGGTGTCCGTGAGCTTCTTCCAGCCCTCCCAGTCGTCCTCGGCCATGCCGTCTTCGATGGAGACGATGGGGTACCGCTCGGTGAGCCCGCGGTAGTAGTCGATCATGCCGGACGAGTCGTACTCCTTGCCCTCGCCCTTGAGCTTGTACTTCTTGCTGGCCTTGTCGAAGAACTCGCTGGCCGCCACATCCATCGCCAGGTACATCTGCTCGCCCGCCTTGAAGCCGGCGCTGCTGATGGCCTCCATGATGAGCTTGAGGGCCTCCTCGTTGGCGGGCAGGTCCGGGGCGTAGCCGCCCTCGTCGCCCACGCCGGTGGCGAACTTGCGGGCCTTGAGGATCTTCTTCAGCGCGTGGAACACCTCGGCGCCCCAGCGCAGGCCCTCGGCGAACGTGGGGGCACCCGCGGGCACCACCATGAACTCCTGCACATCCACGCGCGTGTCGGCGTGCGCGCCACCGTTGAGGATGTTCATCAGCGGCACCGGCAGGGTGCGCGCCTGCAGCCCGCCCACGTACCGGTACAGCGGCAGGCCCAGGGCGTCCGCCGCCGCGCGGGCCGTCGCCATGGACACCGCGAGGATGGCGTTGGCGCCCAGCTTGCCCTTGTTGGCGGTGCCGTCCAGCTCGCGCATCCGCATGTCCACGGACACCTGATCGGTGGCGTCCATGCCCATGATCTCGGGGGCGATCGTCTCCATCACGTTCGCCACGGCCTTCTTCACACCCTTGCCCAGGTAGCGGTTCTTGTCACCGTCCCGGAGCTCGAGCACCTCGTGCTCTCCCGTGGAGGCGCCGGAGGGCACGGCCGCACGGCCACGGGCCCCACCGGACAGATGGACCTCGGCCTCCACGGTGGGGTTGCCACGGGAGTCGAGCACTTCACGCGCCAGGACTTGAGCGATCTCGGTCATGCCGCGGGTTCTAGAGGAGGCTCACCACGCTCGCAAGCTTGCACACCGGTCTGGCTGCTACAGTGTCCACCGGTGAAGCCCTCCTCCGTTTACGCACGCCATGCCCCCGCCTCGCCGTCCACCTCCGAAACAGAAGGGCCCTGATCCCCTCCCTGGCCAGCGGGGCCGAGGCGCCCTCCTCGGGCTGGCCGTGGGGGATGCGCTCGGTGCACCGATGCGCGGCCGGAACCTGCTGGCCCCGCTGTTCCCCCAGCTGGCGGACGGCATGCGCCGCATGCCCACGGGCGGCAAGCTCCAGTCCCGCATCCCCCAGAACCCCGCCGAGGCCAACTACGAGGACTTCCCAGAGGGCATCCCCGAGGATGCCGAGCTGCCGCCCCCGGTGGTGGATCTGCGCAAGGGCCAGGTGACGGACGAGACGCACATGGCCTGCTGCATCGCCTGGAGCCTGCGCGAGGTGAAGAGCTACAACGCCGCCGACGTCGTCCGCCGCTACCGCGCCTGGAGGCCCTACGCCTTCGACATGAGCGACCCGGTCCGCGAGGTGCTGAACGAGATGGACTCCGGCCTGCCCGTGCTCACCGCGGGGCGCCGCGTCTGGCTCCGGGGCTACCGCCGCTCGTGCACCAACGGCAGCCTGGCCCGCACGGCCCCCATCGGCGTCTTCTTCGCCAGGGATGATGCGGCCCGCCTGCAGGCCTCCTTCGAGGACTCCGCCCTCACCCACTTCGATCCGCGCTGCCAGCTCGCCTGCGCGGCGCTGAACGAGGCGATCGCCAAGGCCATCACCGGGGGCGACCAGCTCCAGCCCGCGGACCTCATCACCGCCGCGCAGAAGGGGCTCTCCGTGGGGGCCGCGGTCCTGGCCCGCTCGCTCGCCGACCATGTCGAGGAGGTGTCGTTCGCCAAGTCCCTCCTCTGGGCGGACCTGGAGGCGGCCCAGCAGCAGAACCCCCAGCTCTACGGCCCGGAGCTGCACCTGCACCGCCACCACGGCCACGTGCGCATCGCCTTCCGGCTCGCCTTCTGGGAGCTGCTCCACGCCCCCAGCCTCGAGGCCGCGCTGGTGGACGTGGTGAACCGGGGGGCGGATGCCGACGCCCACGGCGCCATTACGGGCGCGCTGCTGGGCGCCTTCTACGGCGAGAGCGCCCTGCCCTCCGAGTGGAAGCAGCTGGTACTCGAGTCCATGAACACCGTGCGCGGGCCGCTGTGGAACACCTACCACCCGCGGCACCTGCTCGCCCTGGTGCAGGACTGAGGAGCCGGGCCGGCCCCTGGAAACACGAAGCCCGCGGAGGACATCCCCAGGGGGACACCTGCCGCGGGCTCGGGGGCACGCTGAAGCCGGAAGGAATCGGCCTCAGAGGTCGATGACGACGACGCCGCGCTGCGGCTTCTCCTCGTCGTCCGTCTCCGTGCGACGGGGCGGACGATCCGGAGGAACCGGCAGAGGCAACTCCACCGCGGGGCGCTCGCGCTCCTCGCGCCTGCGCTCCCGGCGCTTGATCTCTTCGATGATGAAGGCGTCCAGCATGGGTTCGCTCTCCCTCAGCCTACATACCCCGGTGTACGCCCGCCATCCCGCCCTGGTTCCAGTCTCCTTGGATGCAAAGGTAGGTCCCCCGTTTCTCTGAGGGTACAACCCTGCCGACTGGCCCGGTTGCCTGTCCACCGCCCCGACATCGAAGCCACACCCCTCTGCCAGGGATGTCATGGTTGGCGCTCGACCTTCTGCCACTGGGTACGTTGATTCTAATGCAGTCGTGGCGGCCCGCAAGCCGTCCAACCTGCGATGAGGCCACGACCATTCAACACCGCAACCCCCAGGCGGAGCTCGACTGGCCGCTCGCCCAGGGTGGGTTCAGGTATGACAGGGAACTTTCGCGCCCGGAGTGGATCAGGTCGTCTCGGCCCGGCGCTTGAAGGCCTCGAGCATCTTGGGGAGCTGGTTGTCGACCAGGGCGTTGACGACGGACTTCGGGACGAGGGCGCCGAGCGCCATCTCGACGGTGTAGGTGCCCTTGGTCTTCCCCTCGCCGGCGGGCTCGAGCACCCAGCTGCCCTTGTTGTCCTTCATGAACTCGCCCTCCACGAAGGTCCACGTCATCCGGGTGGGGCGCTCCTCCTTGGCGCGGATGGTGTACTTGATGGTCTTCACCACATCGACCTTGTAGTGGACGTTGACCTCGTTGCCCTGCCGGCCCGAGGTGCGGACCTCCTTCACCTCGGAGAGGAACTCCGCGTACTTCTCGTACTGGGTGATGACGTCGAACACCTTCTCGATGGGGGCGTTGATGATGATCGAGCGGGTAGCGCCTGCCATGGAACTCTCCGGACGGGTTGAGGGTGAAGCCTGCCGCTAGAACGCAGCGTACCCCGGCTTCTTGTCGAACTTGTGGACGGATTGCACGAAACGGACGGTGCCCGTCTTGCTGCGCATGACGACCGAGTGCGTCTCGCAGCCGCCGCCGAAGAAGCGCACGCCCTTGAGGAAGTCGCCCGAGGTGACGCCGGAGGCGGCGAACATGACCTCGCCGCGGGCCAGCTCCTCGGCCGTGTAGATCTTGCTGATGTCGGTGATGCCCATCTTCTTGGCGCGCTCGATCTCGCTCTGGTTGCGCGGCACCAGGCGGCCCTGCATGTCACCGCCCACGCAGCGCACCGCCGCCGCGGAGATGACGCCCTCGGGGGCGCCACCGATGCCCATCAGCACGTCCACACCGGTCTCCTCGAAGCAGGTGGAGATGGCGCCCGCCACGTCCCCGTCCTCGATGAGGCGGATGCGTGCGCCCGCGGCCCGCACCTCCTTGATGAGATCCGCGTGGCGCTCCCGGTCGAGGATGACGACGGTGAGGTCCTCCACGTAGACCTTCTTCTTCTCGGCGACGGCGCGGAGGTTCTCCGTGGCGGTGCGGCGCAGATCGATGGCGCCCCGGGCGCGCGGGCCCACCGCGAGCTTCTCCATGTAGGTGTCCGGAGCGTTGAGCAGGCAGCCCTTGCCGGCCATGGCCACCACGGAGATGGCGCCGGGGCGGCCGTAGGCGGCGAGGTTGGTGCCCTCCAGCGGGTCCAGGGCGATGTCCACCTCGGGGGCGCCCTCGCTGCGCCGGCCCACCCGCTCGCCGATGTAGAGCATGGGGGCCTCGTCGCGCTCGCCCTCGCCGATGACGACGGTGCCGTCGATATAGAGGGCGTCGAAGGCGCGGCGCATGGCGTCCACGGCGGCCTGATCCGACTCGTTCTTGCTGCCGCGGCCCATCAGACGGGCGGAGGCGATGGCCGCCATCTCGGTGACGCGCACGGCCTCCATTGCCAGGTTGCGATCCATGTCAGGACTCCTTGAGTCAGGGTTGAACTTTCAGGGGGACTGCTCGAGCAGGCGGACGAACATGTCCGGAAAACGCCGGGGCTTGCCGTCCCGCCCCACGCAGGCGTGGAGGGTGCGGCCGGTGCAGAGCAAGGTGGACGGGTCGCCCTCGCGCCGCACCTCATAGCTGAAGACGAGCGAGGCGCGGCGCAGCTCGCTCACGCGGGGGCGGATGAGGAGCAGGTCGTCATAGCGGGCGGGGGCCTTGTACTGGCAGGAGGCCTCGGCGACGGGGAGCATGTAGCCCTCGCGCTCCATCTCCTGGTAGCTGCCGCCGCGGGCGCGGAAAAACTCCATGCGGGAGAACTCGAAATAGCGGAAGTAGTTGGCGTGATAGACGACCCCCATCTGGTCGGTATCGCCATAGATGACTCGGATCCGCGCTTCCACCATGCGGGCGCGGACCGTAACAGGGCGGTGGGGCCCGTCCAAGCCGCAGCGGTGGCGAGTTGGTTGCTTCTGACCATCTGGCGGCGAAGATGCGCCTCCTTATGGTGCGCCCTCTCGCCCTGGCCCTGCTCCTCTTCAGCCTCCCCGCGCTCGCGAAGCCGCCGAGGCTGGCCCTCTTCATCACCGTGGATGCGCTCGGCACGGACCTGCTGTTGCGCACCCGGCCGAAGTTCAAGAGCGGGATGCGTCAACTGCTCGACGGAGGGGCATTCTACCCTTATGGCCGCTTCGACTACGCCAAGCCCCGCACCGCGGCGGGCCACGCCACCCTGTCCACGGGCGCGAACCCCTGGCGGCACGGGATTGTCGACAACCGGGTGGTGGATCGCGTCACCGGGCAGCCGGTGAGCGTCTTCAGGGACGAGGCGCACCCGGTGCTGGAGGTGCCCCTGTCGGTGGCCTCGGGTGGAGACACGAGCCCCCTGAACCTGATGGTGGAGACGCTGGGGGATCGGCTGCGAATGAGCTCGCGGTCGCGGGGCAAGGTGGTGGCGCTGTCGGGCAAGGGGCGGGCGGCGATCGCGTTGGCGGGGCGGTTGGGGCAGGCGTACTGGTTCGACGAGACGGTGGGGAAGTTCGTCACGGGGACCTGGTACACGAAGGAGTTCCCAGGGTGGCTCAAGGCCTTCAACGGGCGCGGGCTGGCGGACGGGTACTTCTCGCAGCAGTGGGCGCCGTTGCTGCCCAAGACGGAGTACCTCGGGGAGGACGAGCGCCCCTACGAGGCAGATGAATCGGGCCTGGGGCGCAGCTTTCCGCATCCGCTCAGCGGAGGGGGCCAGTCAGCCGGTCCGCACTCGTACGAGGCGCTGGCGAGCTCGGCGTTCTCGAATGATCTGCTGGTCCAGGCGGCCAAGGCGGCCCTGGAGGGCGAGGCGATGGGCAAGGACGAGGTGCCGGACCTGCTGGCAGTGAGCTTCAGCGGCACGGACCGGGTGTTCCACGCCTATGGGCCTTACTCCTGGGAGATGCAGGACACGCTGTACCGGCTGGACCGCGCGCTGGCCGAGCTGATCACGGCGGCGGAGCGGGCCGCGGGGGGCCGGGCGAACCTGGTCATCGTGCTGACAGCGGACCACGGCGGGGCGGCGGTGCCCGAGCACTGGGCCTCGGAGGGCCTCCCCGCCCGGCGGATGAACACCAAGGAGCTGGCGAAGGGGCTCTCACAGGCGCTCAAGGCCCGGTTTCCGCAGGTGGAGATGACCGTCACTCAGGAGGAGTCGGATGTGTACCTGGGGGGCAAGGCGCTCGAGGACGGCAAGGCGGACGGAGCGGCGGTGCGGCGGGCGGCGGCGGAGTGGCTGTCGAAGCAGCCGGGTATCGCGGCGGCGGTGGCGCGGGATGATCTCTACACAGCGCCGGACGTGGCGGGGCTGATCGCCCCGGTGCGGCGCGGCTACTACCCTGGACGCAGCGGAGACGTGCTGATCGTGCCGCAGTCCTTCCAGGTCATCAGCAACATGATGACCGGCACGAACCACGGCACGCCGTACACCTACGATCAGCAGGTCCCGGTCGTCTTCGCGGGAAAGGGAGTGAAGCCGGGGACGTACCTGCAGGAGATCAACGCGACGGACGTGGCGCCCACGCTGGCGGCGATGATGGAGCTGGGAGCCCCCGCCTCCGCCGAGGGCCGCCCCCGGACCGAGTTCTTCACGAACGGCCGGTGACCGCGCCCGGCACCTGAGGATTCCACCCCCTCGGGATTCAGGACTTCCGGCGAGCGCGCCCAGCGCTCTGGGTCGTGGCGATCTCCAGCGACAGGTCCATGGCCCGCGCCGAGTGCGTCAACGAACCCATGGACACGAAGTCCACGCCCAGCTTGGCCAGCCTCGGCAGCCGATCGAGCGTGACCCCTCCGGAGACCTCGAGAGGCATCCGGCCCGCCGCGAGCTCCACCGCCTTGCGGATCTGCTCGTCATCCATGTTGTCGAGCATCACCACGTCCGCGCCTTCCTCGATGGCCTCGGCCAGCTGCTTGAGGTTGGTGACCTCGATCTCGATCTTCACCAGCCGTGGGGCATGAGTCCGGGCCCGGCGCAGGGCCTCCTTGATGGAGCCTCCCACCGCCGCGATGTGGTTGTCCTTGATGAGCACCCCATCGAAGAGGCCGAAGCGGTGGTTCGAAGCGCCGCCCAGCCGGACCGCCTCCTTCGAGAGGGAGCGCATTCCCGGCGGCGTCTTGCGCGTGTCCAACACCTTGAGCTTGGAGCCACGCACCGACGTCATCGCCTGCTGCGCCAGCGTGGCGATGCCCGACATGCGCTGAACGATGTTGAGCGCCGTGCGCTCAGCAGCCAGCAGCGAGCGCAGCCGTCCGGAGACCTTCGCCGCCACGACCTTGGGCTTGATCTCCTCACCGTCACGCCGGAGGAGCTCGACCTGCACCTCCGGGTCCACGTAGTGGAACACGCGAGCAAACGCCTCGAGCCCGGCGAGCACGAGCTGCTCCTTCGCCAGCAGCTCGCCGCTGCCCAACGCGTCCGGCGGAACCAGGGCGTTGGAGGTCACATCCCCCGCCGCCCCCAGGTCCTCGTCCAAGGCCAGCTCAATGAGGCGGTCGAGGTAGTCCTTCAAGACCTCTCTCCTTACCGCCGGGCCTTCTTGGCCGCGGCCTTCTTCGCGGGAGCCTTCTTTGCCGCAACCTTCTTCGCGGGAGCCTTCTTGGCCCCAGCCTTCTTGGCGGGGGCCTTCTTCGCCGCGGCCTTCTTCGCGGGAGCTTTCTTGGCTGCAGCCTTCTTGGCGGGGGCCTTCTTGGCCGCGGCCTTCTTCGCGGGGCCCTTCTTGGCTGCAGCCTTCTTGGCGGGAGCCTTCTTCGCCGCGACCTTCTTGGCGGGAGCCTTCTTGGCGGGAGCCTTCTTCGCCGCCGGAGCCTTCTTGGCCGGGCGCTTGGCGACCGCAGCCTTCTTGGCCGGACCCTTCGCCGCAGGCGCCTTCTTGGCGGGAGCCTGAGAGGGCTCAGCGCTCCCCTCCCCGCCCTGCCTGGCCTGCTCGAACTCGCGCTTGGCCTCGTCCACGAGCCCCATGCTCATGTACGCGACGCCGAGATCCTCGTGGTCCTTGGGGGACAGGCCCTCCTTGGTGCTCTCACGGAGCTTGTTCAGCGCGTCCGTGATCTGCGGGTTCACGATCTCCCCGCTGGCCTCGAGCTCTCCCTTCAGCTCCTTGCTCAGGTCCACCCCGCCTCCAGCCGGTGCGCTCGGCGGAGCCACCTTCACCTGGGCCGTCTGCGGGTTGGCAAGCATACCGTCCACTTCATCAGGCGGGGTCTCTTCGGACATAGGTGCCTCCGGGGCCAGCCGATCAAGGTTCTCCTGCAGCTTCGCCTTGCGGGCCTTCAGTTCCTCCACGCGGGCCCGATCCTTCTCCACGACATCCGGCGGAGCCTTGGCGACGAAGTTCGGGTTCTCCAGCTTGCGCAGCACGCCCGCCAGCTCCTGATCCGCCCGCGCCAGCTCCTTGCCCAACCGATCGCGCTCGGCGTCCACGTCGATGAGCCCGGCCAGCGGCACGTAGATCTCCAGCCCCGAGCCCACGTACGCCACAGCCTGCGGCGGCTTGCGTCCGGGAGCCTCGATGCGAATCTCGGACAGGCCGGCCAGCGGCAGCAGGTAGCCGCGGCACCGCTCCAGCGTGGCGCGCAGTTCCGCGTTGGCGCTCTGCACGTACGCCACCAGCTTGGCCGAGGGCGGCAGGTTGCTCTCGCCGCGGATGGTGCGGATCCCCTCGATGGCCGCCACCACGGGCGTCATCTCCGTCTCCGCCGCGAAGTCCGCCAGCCGCGAGTCCGGCTCCGGGTACGGCGAGATCATGATCGAGTCCACCGAGCGCGGGATCGGCAGCTTCTGCCAGATCTCCTCGGTGATGAACGGCATGAACGGGTGCAGCAGCCGGAGGATGCGCTCCAGGCAGAACACCAGCACCGCGCGGGTGCTGTCCTTGGACTTCTCGTCCTCTCCGTAGAGCGAGCCCTTGGACAGCTCGATGTACCAGTCACAGAACTCGGACCAGAGGAACTGGTAGAGCGTGGAGGCCGCGTCGGAGAAGGAGTACGTCTCCAGCGCCAGGCGCGTGTCCACGATGGCGCGCTGCAGCCGCGCGAGGATCCACCGATCCGCCAGCGTGAGCTCGCGCTCCTTGATGGGGCGCGTGTCCAGGCGGAAGGTGCCCAGGTTCATCAGCACGAAGCGGCTGGCGTTCCACAGCTTGTTGCAGAACGCCTTGTAGCCCGCCACGCGATCCATCGAGAGCTTGATGTCGCGGCCCTGCTGGGTGAGCGAGGCGAGCGTGAAGCGCAGCGCGTCCGCGCCGAACGCCGGCATCCCCTGGGGGAACTTGTTGCGCAGCGTGGGCGCGAGGTTCTCCGCCGGAGCCCCGAGGATCATGTCGAGGGGATCGATCACGTTCCCCTTCGTCTTCGACATCTTCTCGCCCTTCTCATCCCGCACCATCGCGTGCAGGTAGACGGTGCGGAAGGGCACGTCGCCCATGAAGTGCAGGCCCATCATCATCATCCGGGCGACCCAGAAGAAGATGATGTCGTGGCCCGTCTCCATGACGGACGTCGGGTAGAAGGTCTTCAGCTCGGGCGTCTGCTCCGGCCAGCCCAGCGTGGAGAACGGCCAGAGCGCGGAGCTGAACCAGGTGTCCAGCACGTCTGGATCCTGCGTGAAGGTCGTGCCGTTGCACTTGGGGCAGCGCGAGGGCTGCTGGCGCGATACGAGGGGCTCGGCCCGGTTGAAGTCCACGCCGCCCACCCGCACCGTGGGCGCGCCCTCGGGCAGATCCGTGTCGTCCCCCACCCGCGGGCTGCATGCCGTGCAGTAGTAGGCGGGGATCTGGTGGCCCCACCACAGCTGGCGGCTGATGCACCAGTCGTGGATGTTCTCCATCCACTGGAAGTAGGTGTTCGTCCAGGACTCGGGGACGAACTTCGTGCGGCCCTGCGCCACCGCCTCGATGGCCGGCTTGGCCAGCGGCTCGATCTTCACCCACCACTGCATGGACAGGCGCGGCTCCACCACCGTGCCGCACCGCTGGCACTGACCCACCGAGAGGGTGTGCGGCTCCTCCTTCTCCAGCAGGCCCTGCAGCGACAGATCCTCGAGGACCTTCTTGCGCGCGTCGTAGCGGTCCATCCCCGCGTATGGGCCCGCCTCCTTGTTGGTGCGCGCGTTGTCATCGAAGATGGAGATCATCGGCAGGTTGTGCCGGAGCCCCGTCTGGTAGTCGTTGAAGTCGTGCGCCGGCGTCACCTTCACCACGCCCGTGCCGAACTCCATGTTGACCAGCTCGGCGTCCGCGATGATGGGGATCTCGCGGTTGATCAGCGGGAGCACCACCGTGCCCCCGGCCAGCCCCTTGTAGCGCTCGTCATCCGGGTGGATGGCCACCGCGGTGTCGCCCAGCATCGTCTCCGGGCGGGTGGTGGCCACGGTGAGCGCCCGGTCCGTCCCCTTCACCGGGTAGCGGATGTGCCAGAGCGAGCCCTTCTTCGCGTCGTCGTGATCGACCTCGAGATCGCTCAGCGCCGTGTGGCACGAGGGGCACCAGTTGATGAGCTTCTGGGCCCGGTAGATGAGCCCCTCTTCATGCAGCCGGACAAACACCTCGCGCACCGCGGCCGAGGACTTCTCGTCCATGGTGAAGCGCTCGCGATCCCAGTCCAGCGAGGCGCCCAGGAACTGGTGCTGCTCGCCAATGCGCTTGCCGTACTTGTCCTTCCACTCCCAGACGCGCTTGAGGAACTCCGGGCGGCCCAGATCGTGACGGCTCTTCTTCTCCGTCTTCTTCAGCTCCTTCTCCACCACCATCTGGGTGGCGATGCCGGCGTGATCCGTGCCCGGCATCCAGAGCGCGTTGTAGCCGCTCATGCGCTTCCAGCGGATGAGCGTGTCTTCGATGGTGGCCGTAAGCGCGTGGCCCAGGTGCAGGCTGCCCGTCACGTTGGGCGGCGGCAGCACGATGGCGAAGGGCGGCTTGTCGGACGTGGACTCGGCGTGGAAGTACTTCCGCTCCAGCCAGAACTTCGACCAGCGGGCCTCCACCTCGGTCGGCTCGTAGGCCTTGGACAGTTCAATGGTGTCAGTCATAGGAGGCCGGCCCGGCGGGCCGGCAGACAATCAGGTCGGGTAGGGCAACTCAGTGCTGCGTCTCTCGGTCCTTGATCAGCCGATCCAGCTCCTCGCGGATGATGGTCTCGGCGAGCTGCGGTACTACCTCCCAGGCGATCTTCTCGATGACCTCTCGGGAGGCCTTCGAGAGCGCCTCGCGCAGCTGGGCCTCACCGCCATCCGCGGCCCGGGGAGCCGGGCGGCGCGCGGCCGCAGGAGCCCCCGCCCCCACGTCGAGCGAGATCTCCTCGGCGCCATGCGGCTCGGGCAGCGACTCCTCGATCGAGATGGACTCAGCCTGCCTCTGCTGCGGCGCGCCCTGAGCCCCAGGCGTCCCCAGTCCGAACGGATCCCGCCCACGAGGCGGCTGGGCCCCGGCAGGAGCGGACGGCAGCCCCACGCCTCCCGGCGGTCGAGGAATCCCTCCCGGCATGCCCTGCGCGGGCGGCGCTCCCGGCCCCGGAGGACGAGCCATGCCCGGTCCCGGCGGCATCCCAGGCCCCGGAGGACGAGCCATCCCCGGTCCCGGCGGCATCCCAGGCCCCGGAGGACGCGCACCCGGCCCCGGCGGCATCCCAGGCCCGGGAGGACGAGCCATCCCTGGTCCCGGCGGCATCCCAGGCCCCGGAGGACGCGCACCCGGCGGCACTCCCTGCCCCGGCATCCCAGGCCCCGGAGGACGCGGCACGCCCGCAGGACCCGGCGGCATCCCAGGCCCCGGAGGACGCGCCATCCCAGGCGGCACTCCCTGCCCCGGCATCCCAGGCCCGGGAGGACGAGCCATGCCCGGTCCCGGCGGCATCCCGGGCCCCGGAGGACGCGGCACGCCCGCAGGGCCCGGAGGACGCGGAGCCCCCGCGGCGCCCGCGGGCGGCGGAGGCCCAGCAGGACGAGCGGCCGGAGGAGCCGACGTCTGGGGGGTGATCTGGGTGGCGGCCGAGGCGGGCATGGTGTTCGACTTCTGCCCCACCAGGGTCTTCACCTTGTCGAGCAGGATCTGGCTCTCGAAGGGCTTGGTGACGTGATCATCCGCGCGGGCGGCGCGGGCGCGGTTCTCGTCAAAAGCCTCGAAGGTGCCGGCCAGCAGCACCACGGGGATGTGCTGGGTGTTCGGGTCGCTCTTGAGGGCTTCACACACCTCGTACCCGCTCTTGCCCGGCATCATCACATCCGCGAGCACCACGTCCGGGCGCAGCTCGCGGCAACGGGCGATCGCGTCCAACCCGTTGTCCACCGCGGTCACCTGGAAGTCCTCGGTCGCGAAGAGCATCCCAATGACCTTGCGGATGGTGAGCGAGTCGTCGGCGACCAGCAGATTCTTCGGCATCGGCGTCGGGCCTCGGGGGCATCAACCCCCAGAATTAATTGAGGAAACGGGGGCGAACGAGAAGGCATTCCACCCCGCTGTCACGCGGGCAGCTTAGGGGTTGCCCTCTGGGGCAATCAAGAAAACATGTGCTGCAGGTCCAGGAAGAACACAGGGCCGGGCAGTCCCGGCGCCCGGAACTCGCCCGGCGCCTCGGTGGGCTCGAAGCGCGGCAGCACGCCCAGCACCCGGGTGGCACACAGCCCCACGTTCTGGCCTGCCATCTCCGTGAGCACGAAGAAGTCCTCCACCTGGGCCGAGCCCCCGAGCATGGCCGGCACCGAGAAGATGGGCCACAGGACCTGGGCATGGGGGAACACCCCCGCCACCGCCCCACGCTGCACGGGCAACCGGCTGAACGCTTCACCCCGGGTGACAACCTGGGACACCAGGCCCAGCGGCAGACCGAACAAGCGCCCCTGAGACTCGAAGACGAGCGACCGCTCGGGTGGGCTCTCCATGAGGTGCACAGGCTTGGCGGGCGTCACCGGGCCATGTTGGACGCCGCGCTGCGGCAGCGACTCGGCGATGAGCTCCAGGTAGAGCCGCTCCTTATGGAGGATGGCCCCCCGGCTGAGCGGGACGAGCGCCTCCCCCAGCCCCGCGGGCAGCAGGAAGAAGGGCGCGTGGGCCACGTCCGCCACCTCCACCACCGTGCGGACCCGCACTGCCAGCGTGGGGCTCACATCCAGCACCACCACCATGCCCTGCCCCGTCTCCGGGCCTCCCCCGAGCAGCACGGAGAGATCCTTCACCTCGAGCATGCCTCGCAGGCTGGTGCCATCACTGCCCGGCAGCGCCACCTCCATGACCGAGGTCGCCTCCAGGGCGTAGCGCGTCTCACCCGCCTCGACGAGCAGACACAACCGGCGTCCGCTTTCGAATGGAGCCACGGGCCGGAGGCTAGCAGCCCCGAGGGCATTGATGGTAAGCGGAAGACAATGGCGCGGATTCTCCTCGTCGATGACGAAAAGATGGCCCGGACCCTGTATGGGGACTACCTCCGTGCGGCCGGACACTCCGTCGTGGCCGTGGGGCGGTTCGAGGAGTTCCGGGAAGCGCTCGACGCCGACACCTATGACGCGGTGGTGACGGACCTCATCCTCCCGGGCGCCGACGGGATGGAGGTGCTGCGCTACAGCAAGGAGCGCCACCCGGGCATCGAGGTGGTCGTCATCACCGGCCTGGACAAGGTGGATCCCGCCGTGCGCGCCATCAAGAGCGGCGCGGCCGAGTACCTCGTCAAGCCCGTGGCCCCGGAGGCGCTCCAGCACGCGGTGCGCCGCGCCCTCACCACGAGGGATCTGCTGCGCGAGAACGCCTCGCTGCGCCAGTACGTCTCCCTGCTGGAGATGGGGCAGCGCATCGCCACCACCCTGGATCGCGAGCGGCTCGCCCTGGCCGTCTCCAGCGCGCTGGAGGCCCAGACGCTGGCCAACGGGGTGCTGCTGCTGCTGCGAGAGGGCGGCCCGCTGAAGCTCCACGGCCACAACGGGATGGACAGCGAGGTGGTGAAAGAGCTCGAGCCCGTGCTGTGCGCCCAGCTCCAGGGCATCCGCACACCCCGCGCCCTCGACTTGCGGCCCGGGGGCTACGAGCACGTGCTCGCCTTCCCCGCCAGCGATGGAGACCTCTCGCTGGGGCAGATCGTCCTGTTCTTCTCCAGCCCGCCGCCGGAGAACGTGCCCGAGGTGGCCGGCTTCCTCTCGCGCCACTACGCCATGGCGCTGCGCAACCTGGGGCGCTTCAGCGAGGTGGAGGATCTGGCCTACATGGACGATCTCACCCACCTCTACAACATGCGCTACCTCCACCTGATCCTCGACCGGGAGGTGAAGTCCGCGCAGCAGACGCAGGGCGCCTTCAGCCTGCTCTTCATGGATCTGGATCACTTCAAGTCCGTGAACGACACGCACGGCCACCTGGTGGGCTCGCGCCTGCTGGTGGAGGTGGGGCGCGTGCTCAAGGGCTGCGTGCGCGAGCGGGACGTGGTCGTCCGCTACGGCGGGGACGAGTACGTGGTGCTGCTGCGCAACACCGACTCGGGCGGCGCGCTCAAGGTGGCCGAGCGCATCCGCCGCACCATGGAGAACCACCACTTCGTCCCGCGCGAGGGGATCTCTCTCTCCCTGACGACGTGCGTGGGGGTGGCCAGCTTCCCCGAGCACGCGCGCGACAAGGGCGCGCTGCTGGACATGGCCGACCGCGCCATGTACCGGGGCAAGCGCGGCACCCGGAATGTCGTCTACATGGCAGCGCTGGACCTGGAGGCCCTGCCCGCCGAGCGCAAGGTGGCGGGCTAGCCCCCCGGAGCCTCAGCGGCGGAAGCTGCCCACGGTCAGCTGCTTGGCGACCACGGGCTCGACGGCCTGGCTCCCTTGCCCTTCGCCCACCGCCTCCACCGCCTCGTGCGGAGCGCCCGTGACGATGAGCTGGTACTTCTGCGAGGCCTCCCGGTCATGCTGGGCCTGCTGGGGATCCAGCCTGGCGATGAGCTGCCAGAAGAGGGCGGCGTGCTCGCGCTCCTCGTCCATCACGTGCCGGAGGATGGCCTTGGCGTCCTCGTTGTCCGTGGCCTCGATGTGGGCGGCATAGAGGTTGATGGCGTCCAGCTCCGCCTCGATGTTGAGCCGGATGGAGCGGGCCAGCTCGGAGTCCGTGAGCTTGCGGGGGGGCACCACCGAGTGGAACGGGTTGGTCTGCGGCATGTCGGCCTCCAGGCCCCGGCCGGGCTTTCCCGGGCGGAGGGCTGCCAGCATCCGCAGGCTCCGGCCTCCGGTCAACGGATTCCGCGCCTGTTGCGTTGCGCAAGGACACAGGCTCCGCCATGCTCCGGGCGAATGGAGACTCCTGCCCCGCTCGCTCATCTCCTGCAGGCCCTGGAGGTTGGTGACCTGGCAGCGGCAAAGGCCGCGGCCGCGGCACTCCAGCGCTCGGGGCCCGGCTCTACCCAGCTGGCCGCCGAGGTGCTCCACGAGCTGCGCCAGCCGCTGCTGGGGGTGAAGGCCTACGCCCAGCTGCTGGCGGAGGAGACCGGCACCGTCGGCCCGCTGAAGCTGCTGCTGGCCCAGGTGGAGCGGATGGAGCAGATCATCTCCGACTTCGTCCGCCTCTCCAGCGACCGGACGGCCCCCCAGCTGCGCCTCTCGCTGGCCAGCCCCGTGTGGGCCGCGGCCAAGCTCTTCTCGCTCAACCCGGACTCCTCCCGCATCTCCCTGGAGGTGGACGCCCCGGAGGCCATCACCGTCCAGGGCAACGCGCGGCTGCTGGAGCAGCTCACCCTCAACCTGCTCAACAACGCGCGCGACGCCATGGGCGGCCGAGGGCGCATCAAGGTGCTGCTCACGATGGAGGGCAGCGCGCCCGTCATGTACGTGGCGGACTGGGGCCCCGGCATTCCCCGGGAGATGCGGGAGAAGATCTTCGAGCCCTACGTCTCCAGCAGCAAGCGCGGCACGGGCCTGGGCCTCGCGGTGTGCAAGCGGATCGCCCAGGAGCACCGCGCGCAGATCAGCCTGGCCCCCACGGACACGCTGCCGGACCAGCCGCCTCCCTCCACCGTCTTCCGCATCGCCTTCCCCGCTACCGCCGAGGAGCCCGCCACCCAGCGCAAGCGGGTGCTGATCGTCGATGACGAGAGCATCATCCGCATGGTCTTCAGAGACCTGCTGGGCAAGGAGCTGGAGGTGCTCGAGGCGGGGACGGCCGAGGAGGCGCTCGAGCTGCTGCGCAACGAGCGCGTCGATCTCATCGTCACCGACAAGAACCTCCCGGGCCTGTCCGGCCTGGCGCTGGCCCAGCAGGCGCGGACGATGAACCCCGAGGCCCGCATCCTCCTGATGACGGGCTACCCCTCGCTGGGCACCACCCAGGAGGCGCTGGAGCTGGGGGTGATGGACTACCTGCTCAAGCCCTTCGACGACATCCGCCAGGTGCGCGCCCTCATCCGGGCAGCGCTCGCCGCGCCCCCCGCGCAGCCCCGGCCGGCCACCGGGCGGCGCGTGGACGTCATCGACGACAACGCCACCTCCTCGCGCACCGTCACCGAGGCGCTCACCCGCCTGGGGCTGGAGCCGCGCCTCATCACCACGACGGAGATCGCCGTCCTGGAGCCGCCCATGGCCGTGGTGGTGAGCTGGGACTTCACCCAGGCGTATGGCCGCAAGGCGCTGGAGCTGGGCAAGGCGCTCGCCCAGGGCGCGCCCTTCATCGTCCTGGTGGAGCACCTCACCATGGAGACGACGCTGGACTCGCTGAGGGCCGGCGCCATCGCCTGCCTGCCCCGGCTCTTCTTCGACGCGCCCGCGCTCAGCCGCGAGCTGTCTCGCGCCCTCAAGCTGGGCACCCCCTAAAAAGCGACGGCCCCAGGCCTCTCGCGAGGAACCTGGGGCCACCTGGGGGACGGCCACCGGAGCGGCCGTCCCAAGGCCTTGAGGGCCTAGTAGTCCATGTCGTCGCCGCCGTAGTCCGGCATGCCACCGCCGGCACCGGCGCCGCCGCCCTTGGACTTCTTCTTCGGGCGCTCGGCCACCATGGCCTCGGTGGTCAGCAGCAGCGAGGCCACGGAGGCCGCGTTCTGCAGCGCGGTGCGCTCCACCTTCGTCGGGTCGATCACGCCGGCCTTCTCCAGATCCTCGTAGACCTCGGTGCGGGCGTTGAAGCCGTACGCGCCGGTGCCCTCCTTGACCTTGTTGATGACCACGGCGCCCTCGAGGCCCGCGTTGCTGGCGATCTTCCGCAGCGGCTCCTGGAGGGACTTCTTGATGATCTCCACGCCGAAGTCCAGCTCACCGCCCAGCTTGAGCTTGTCCAGCGCCGGCAGGGTGCGCAGGTAGGCCACGCCGCCGCCGGGGACGATGCCCTCCTCCACGGCCGCGCGGGTGGCGTGCAGGGCGTCCTCCACGCGGGCCTTCTTCTCCTTCATCTCCGTCTCGGTGGCCGCGCCGACGTTGATCACCGCCACGCCGCCCACCAGCTTGGCCAGCCGCTCCTGGAGCTTCTCGCGATCGTAGTCGCTGGTGCTGCTCTCGATCTGCGAGCGGATCAGCTTGATGCGGCCCTCGATCTCGCTCTTCTTGCCGGCGCCGTCCACGATGGTGGTGTTGTCCTTGTCCACCGTGATGCGCTTGGAGCGGCCCAGATCATTGAGCGTGAGGGTCTCGTACTTGTGGCCCAGCTCCTCGCTGACCACCATGCCGCCGGTGAGCGTGGCGATGTCCTTGAGCAGCTCCTTGCGGCGATCGCCGAAGCCCGGCGCCTTCACCGCGGCCACGTTGAGCACGCCGCGGATCTTGTTCACCACCAGGGTGGCCAGCGCCTCGCCCTCGATCTCGTCGGCGATGATCAGCAGGGGCTTCCCGCTGCGAGCCACCTGCTCGAGGATGGGGATCATGTCCTGCATCGACGAGACCTTCTTCTCGCTGATGAGGATGTAGGGGTCCTCCTGCACCACCTCCATGCGCTCGCGGTTCGTCACGAAGTACGGGGAGACGTAGCCGCGGTCGAACTGCATGCCCTCCACCACGTCGAGGGTGGTCTCCAGGCCCTTGGCCTCCTCGACGGTGATGACGCCCTCCTTGCCCACCTTCTCCATCGCGTCCGCGATGATGTTGCCGATGGTCTCATCCCCGTTGGCGGAGATGATGCCCACCTGGGCAATGGCCTTCTTGTCGGCGGTGGGCTTGGAGAGCTTCTTCAGCTCCGCCACCACCACCTCGACGGCCTTGTCGATGCCGCGCTTGAGGTCCATGGGGCTGTGGCCGGCGGCCACCAGCTTGAGGCCCTCCTCATAGATGGCCCGGGCGAGCACCGTGGCGGTGGTGGTGCCGTCGCCGGCTTTGTCGGAGGTCTTGCTGGCGACCTCCTTCACCATCTGTGCGCCCATGTTCTCGAACTTGTTCTCGAGATCGATCTCCTTGGCGACGGTGACGCCGTCCTTGGTGACCGTGGGGGAGCCGAAGCTCTTCTCGATAACCACGTTGCGGCCCTTGGGCCCCAGCGTGACGGCCACCGCGTCGGACAGGATCCGGACACCGCGCAGGATGGCCTCCCGAGCTGCCTGGTGGAAGAAAATCTCCTTCGCTGCCATCTTAACCTCCTGAAAATACTGGGGAATGGAAAGTTGCGGCCGTTAGCACTCGGCCTAGGCGAGCGCCAAAATAAGGGTCACACGGGGGATGTCAACATGGAAAGCCGGAGGTGTGGACGGGAGGACGGCTGGAGTGCCTGCCCGGCTACTCGGCGAAGCGGACCAGGGTGAGCAGCTGGCCCATGTCCACGGGCTTCTGGAGCATCATGGCCACGCCCTTGCGCAGCCCATTGTCCGTGGTGGCCACATCCGGGGAGGCGGTGATGAGGAGCACGGGGATGGAGGCGAAGCGGGGGTCCGCCTTGAGCATCTGCGTGAAGCGGATGCCGTCCACGTGGGGCATCAGGTAGTCGGTGATGATGAGCTCGACGGGCTGGCGCTCCATGACGTCCAGCGCCTGGAGGGCGTCGCCGGCCGAATAGACCGTGTAGCCATTCCTCTCCAGGAACTGGGAGAGGCTGGAACACAGGCTGAGGTCATCATCGACGACGAGGATGTTCACGAAAGGGCACCCGGCCCTGGGAGCTCAGGGAGGGGTTGAAGGTAACAACCGCCCCCTGCGTTGACAATGCACTGAGGGACCTGGATATGAGGCCGCTCATGATGGGGAAGCGGGTGAAGCGCTCGGAGCCTGGGGACGTGGAGGAGCGCCTGGAGAGGGTGGCCGCGGCGTTCGAGGCAGAGGACCTGGAGGGAGCGCTAGAGCAGACGCAGGCGCTGCTGAAGGAGGCGCCGGCCCAGCCCGAGGCGCTGCACTTCCGGGCGGCGGCGCTGGCGGGGCTGGGGCACCTGGAAGAAGCGGCCCAAGCGTATCAACAGGCCTTGAAGGCGAGCCCGGAGGACCTGGAGCTCATCCTGGGTGCGGCGGATTTCCTCGTCTGCCGGATGGGGGAGGATCGTGAGGCGGTGGAGGAGGGGCTCACCCTGTGTGGGAGGGGGCGGAAGCTGGCGGAGCGGTCGGACGATGTAGAGCTGGTGTACGAGTTCCTGCTCCTGGAGGGGATGGGGCTGAACCAGGTGGGCGAGTGCGAGCAGGCCCTGGAGAGCCTGGAGGCGGCGCTGGAGCACATGCCGCGCTCGGTGGATGCGCGGGTGGAGCGAGGCATCTCGCTGTTCGAGCTGTGCCGCTTCAAGGAGGCGCAGGCGGTGTTCGAGAAGGTGCTGAAGGACACGCCGGACGAGGGCTGGGCGCACCACTACCTGGGGCTGCTGGCGGAGCGGCGCGGAGACTCGAAGGAGGCGAAGAAGCGCTTCGGGAAGGCGCAGGCGCTGGCGCCAGAGGAGTTCCCGCCGCCGGTGTCCTTGGCGGAGCAGGAGTTCGATCAGGCGCTCGAGGCGGCGGTGAAGGCGTTGCCGGAGCACGTGAAGGGCTACCTGGACAACGTGACGATCTCGGTGGAGGACATCCCGTCGGACGATGAGCTGATGGATCAGTCCCCTCCCCTGTCGCCGTGCATTCTGGGGGTATTCCGGGGGACGCCGGTGGGCGAGCGGAGCGTGACGAGCGCGTACGATCACTTCCCGGCGGCGATCGTGCTGTACCAGAAGAACCTGGAGCGCTTCGCGAAGACGCGCGAGGAGCTGATCGAGCAGATCGGGATCACCGTGATGCACGAGGTGGGGCACCTGGTGGGGCTCGACGAGGACGATCTGTGGGAGCGCGGGCTGGACTGAGCGGGAGCAGCAGGCTCATGAGCCTGCATCCGCCGGAGTGAGCACTCCCCCGTCCCGCTGTCCTGATGGCGTCCGGAGTTCGCCGTGTTCAGGCGCACTCCCTCCATCAGCCCCGCTCCCCCCATCCCTCCACACAGGGGGCAGGTGAGGTGCAGTGTCATACCCTGGGGGTTTGAGGATGGTAGAGAGTCCCGGTTCACGGAAGAGCTTGCCGGCGCCAGCATCCGGCTTCGTTGCTGTGGCAGGTGCTCCGGACTCGCTGCCGATGACGCGCCGCAGGATGCGGCCATCCGCGCCGATCGCGTACTTCGCCCCAGCATCCAGCATCAAGAACTGATGCCCACAGTGAGTTGGATCCGCATGAATGGAGACGAAGACGATGTCGCCCTGGCGAATGACTTGAAACCCATGCGCCTCCAGTGCGGCCCAGCAAGGCTGCCCCTCGGCCGCAGGAGGAATGAAGTCATTGGCCGCAACCATCAGGGCGCGAAGCATGACCCCATCGACTGCGTAGGTCTTGCCTTGCTCGCCCACAACCATCGTGGGGCTCCCGTGAAAATCGGGGAACACGACGGATGGGTCCTCATGAACGGGCGCAGCGGAGGAGGTTTGAGTCCGCACGCAACTCAGAAAGATCACCAGCACCAACAAGGGGATGCTTCTCATGGGGCCCCCATGTCCGTGAAATCCGGGCAGGAGGCATCCACCTCCTGCAACGTGTAGTGCTCTGCATCCTGCCACCGGAGGACGCCCGTCTTCCTGCAGGCCCACCCTCCCTCCACTCTCGTCCACCGGTACAAACTGCTGGCGGCTGGGACGTACTGATAGAAACCGTCACACGATGGCTGCATCGGATTGTTTGAAACGAACGCGACGATGGACAAGAGAACGGTCCCATCTTTCGTTTCGGCGTCAAACCCGTGAACGAACCCTTGGGAGACAATGGACCGAATGTCGTCGTCCGAAAGGCTGGTTCCGTAAGGGTGGTTGTGAATGGCACAAATGTACTTGATGGCGTTGGGTGGATAGCGGGGGTCATCCACGAACGTCGGCAAAGCGCACCTCTTCAACCGATAGGAAGGATCCAGTTGCGACTGGTCCGTCAAACGGCTGATCTCGTATTTCTGCTCGGGTGTGTAGTAGATCCAGGCGCAGTACTCTGCGGAGAGCCTCCACCGCGTGATGAAATCCTGGTGCTGGAGTGGAGGGGCAGAGGCCCCCGGTTTCGCAAGGATCTTCTGACACGCCGCGATGAGGGCCTGCGAGAAGGAGTCATACGAGCCTCCAGCCATGGGCCCGGGAAGACGTGGCAAAAACGGTTCACCCGCAGAAGGCCGCACCACTTCTGGATCGGCGGGCATGGGAGATACACACCCCCAGAGGCCCCATGAAATTAGAAAGTATGGCCACCATCGTCTGAGCGGGTTCATCAAGTCCTCTCACCAGATGAAACGAAGTCCCACCGCTCGCAGCTGCTCTCGCCTGACCTCATAGTCCGGAAGCAGCCGCCCCAGCGCTGCCCAGAACTCCTTTCCATGATCGTCATGGATCAGGTGGATGAGCTCGTGCGCCACCACGTAATCCACCAGCCGCATGGGTGCCTGGATGATGCGCCAGTTGAAGCGCACCACTCCCGGACTGCAGCTCCCCCAGCGGCGCTCCTGCTCGCGAACGAGCACCCGCGGCTCGGGCTGCCCCACCCGGCGCGTCCACCACGCCGTCCGCTCGCGCAACTGCACCTGCGCGTGCTGCCGGTACCACTCCACAAGCACACTTCGGACGCTCTGGGACCGCGCTTCGCCCGTGAGCGCACCGGGGACCCGAACACGGAACCGGCCTCGCTCGAGCCGCACCTCCGTGGCGGCCCCACCCGAATGAACTGCCAGCCGGTACTGCCGCCCCAAGTAGAGGAAGCTCTCCCCCGAGACGAACTCCCGAGTGCTCGACCTGGGCTCCGCTGGCCGGACCCGTCTCAGCCGCGAGGTGATCCATCCCGCCTTCGCACGCACTACCGCGTCGAGCCGCTCCACCGGTGTGTCCCGAGGTGCCGTGAGGAGCACCTGCCCCGGGGGTGCCACGACCAGCCCCACCGTCCTGCGCCGGCTGCTCCTCTGGATGCCGTAGGAGATCCGCGTCTTCCCCCACTGCACCTCGGAGCGCTCCCCTCTTCCGCTCACCGGCCCCTCCGCGCCCGCACCAATTCCATGATCTTCGCGGTCACCGCCTCCACCTTCGCCGCATCCCCAAACTGCGCCACCCGGAGGATCTTCTTGATGCGCTGGCGCATCTCCCTCTGCACATCCTCCTTGGTGGACCAGTCGACGATGGCGGTGCTCGGCTCGATCGCTTCCTGGAGGAGCGTCGCCAGGTCCTTTCGGGCCTCGCCGTAGGTGATCTCGGGCTCCGCCACTCCCGGGGCCTCGCCTGCGTTCAACACCCCGTAGATGGCGAACGCGAAATCGCTCAGGCCGGCCTTCTGGGCCGCCCCCTCCTCGTCACGGGTCTCATCGATGAGCCCCTGCAACAACTCCAGCTGCCGGGCGGCGTCGATCCGCTGCTGCTTCCGGTCCTCGATGATCTGCTCCAGCCGCTCCCGCAGCGACTTGTAGAAGGCCGGATTCTCCTCCAGCTTGACGTGAATCTCGTGCCGAATGGCGTGCTCCATCTCGCTGGCCTTCGCCTCGGGCGTCTTGAGCGCGCCGATCTTCTCCTCGAAGTCCTTGCCGAAGATCGAGACTTCCTTCACCAGCAACTGGATGCCCTCCGCGACCACCACTTCCTCGATGAGCTGGCGCACCTTCGCGCCGCAGTCGCTGATATCCAGGCTCCGGTCCCGGAAGCGGGCCTTGGCGGCGCTCCGGATCTTCCCCAGCCAGCGCAGGTCGTCCACGTAGGGCAGCGCTCGCGGGTCCGGCAGGAGCATGTCGAGCGACTCGGAGAACGCCCGGAAGCGCTGGTTGAACTCGGCGCGCACGTCCTCGGGCTCCAGCACCGCCACGCACGCGTCCAGGTCGTTCTTGTCCTTCACCTTCTGGAAGAATCGCAGCGCGGCCTGGTGGCGGATCTGGAGCCGGGGCAGCTCGTCCATCTTCGGCTGCATGGCGCCCTTCACGTCCGAGGGCGAGAAGATGGAGAGCGCCTCCTGCAGCGCCTCGGACACACCCCAATAGTCCACCACCAGCCCGTACGTCTTCCCGTCAGCTTTGCGGTTCACCCGGGCGATGGCCTGCAGCAACGTGTGCTCGCGCAGGGGCGAGTCCAGGTACATCACCTGCTCGACCGGTGCGTCGAAGCCGGTAAGCAGCATGTCGCAGACCACCAGCAGCGACAGCGGGTCCTTCGGGTCCAGGAAGCGCTCGATGAGGCGCGCCTGCTCCTGCTTGGTCGTCTTGTACTTCTGGAAGCGCTCGCCGTCGTTGTGGCCCACGGTGATGATCAGCGCGGACTCGGGCGCGTTCAGCTTCTCGAGCGTCTCCTTGTAGGTGACGGCCACCTCCCGGCTGACACCCACCACCTGCGCCTTGAAGCCGCCCGGCTGGATGAAGCCGGTGTAGTGCTCGAGCAGGTCCAGGCAGATGGCCTCGATGCGCTTGGGCGCCCCGGCAATGGCCTCCTCGGTGGCGTACTTCTGCTTGATCGCCTCGCGCTCTTCCTTCGAGCGGTCCGCGAAGACGTGATCGAACACCTTGTCGAGGCTGTTGCCGATGATGCGCAACTGGGGCAGGCGGCTCTCGTAGAAGATGGGGACGGTGGCGCCGTCCTGGACCGCCTGCTCGATGGTGTACTGGTCAATATAGGGGCCAAAGGTGTGAAGCGTGCTCCGGTCCTGCTTGTCGATGGGCGTGCCGGTGAAGCCGAGAAAGCAGGCGTTGGGCAGCGCCTTGCGCATGTTCGCGGCCAGGCTGCTGTACTGCGTGCGGTGGGCCTCATCCACGAGGACGAAGATGTTGTCCGCCTCGGAGAGCGTCGGGTGCTCGTCACGGGATGCGCGCTTCGAGTCACCTGCCACGCTGGTGAGTTCCTGGAACTTCTGGATGGTGGTGGTGATCGTCTTCCCGATGGAATTCGTGAGCAGGTCGCGCAGATCCTGAACGCCCTTGGCTCGCTCGGGATTGGGGTAGCCGCAGCGTTCGAAGGTCTTGCTGATCTGGCGATCGAGATCGGTGCGGTCGGTGACGATGACGATGGTGGGGTTGCGGAAGACCGGAGCCCGCCGGAGTTTCAGGGCCAGCCAGAGCATGGTGAGGCTCTTACCGCTGCCCTGGGTGTGCCAGATGACGCCGCCGCGCTCTTCGGGACGCTTCGCTGTCTGGGCGCGCTCGATGGAGCGATTGACGGCGATGAACTGTTTGTAACGGCCGACTTTGCGAATCGTGCGGCCGCGCTCGGCTTCGAAGACGACGAAGTTCTTCGTCAGGTCGAGGAGATTCCGAGGCTCCAGCAGACCGTAGAGGAGCACGTCTTGCGCAGAAGGCTTCCGGCCGAGCTTCTTGCCGAGTTCGTCTATGGAGAGCGGATGGGGTTCCTTCCACTCCGCCCAGAAGCGCTGGGGCGTGCAGACGGTGCCGTAGGAGGCAGCCTGGCCGCAGGTCGCGATGACGAGTTGAGCAGTCTCGAACAACCGGGGCGCGCCGAGCCCTTTGTACTCCGAGCCAACCTCCTGGTAGCGCAGCATCTGCCGCACGGCCTCATCCAGCCACTTGTCACCGAGCGTTGGGCTCTTGCATTCAATGACGGCAAGCGGGATGCCGTTCACGAATGCAACTAAGTCGGCGCGGATCTCCTTCTTCGCGCCGAGCACCCGGAATTGCCGGGTGATGAAGAACTCGTTCCGTTTGGGGCTATCGAAGTCGATGAACTGAACTGTCTGCCCCTTCTTCCCAGAGCCCACGTCCTGGTCGAGGCTGACTCCATGGGTCAAGGCGGTGTGAAGCCTCTCATTCGCTTCAATGAGACTCACAGCCGACACACTAGTGATGACGCGGACAGCCTTCTGAACGTTCTCCGGGGACAGCCACGGATTCAACCTCCGCAGAGCACTGGCGACACGCTGGGTTAAATAAGGATCTTTTAAGCTTTCGCGATCGCTCTCCAACTGCTCAGCGAATACAAACTGGTATCCGAATTTCTCCAGAAGGGCGATTGCAGGCCCTTCAGATTGGTGCTCCTCGTCCCAATCAGAAGAAGGCGCTGGGCTCAAGCGGCCTCCTGCTCAAGAGTCGGGGCACGAACTCTGCCCGATAGAAGGGCTCCTAGGAGCGAAGCCTTGAGTTGGCGAACCTCATTCAACACCACCTTGTCTTTGGCATGAGCTTCGTCCATTGACAGAAGCCCTTCAGCTATCTCCTCCTGCTCTGCCGAAGGGGGGCATGGAATACAGAAGGATTCAAGTTGCCCTTTGGTGATGTGGACAATGCCAGTTCCACCATGCGCCCGCTGCTCGACCGCGGCCGTGACCCACTTCAGGGCGTAATACAGGAAGAGTTTTGACGCTCCGCGGAGATTCCTGACATTAAAGATATGTTGATTAAGAATGCCTGTCGGCCCACGCCAAATGTGCGGGCCGAACGAAGCACCTCGGGTCCCAGACCAAGAAAACAGCAGATCACCCGGCACGAGGAGGAACCTCGATTCGACTTCGCCTGAATAGTAGTTGAACGCCGTGCCACCATTGAGGTTTTGGATTCGAACAATAGGGAGGCCTTCCGTTTTCCAGTCTGACGGTTTGAATGCTCGTCCATTGACGAAATCAACAATGTCGCCAAGCCGTGCAACTCGCCACCCTGCGGGAAGAAGACCTATTACGGTATTGAGATACTCTTTGTGTCTCCCAGGCATCCCCCTCGTCAACAATTCCCCGAGCAACCCCTTCTTGACGACCTCCAGTTGGCCGATACTGGCCTGTACCTTCTCTATAGTGTTATCCACCGAAGAAAGAATAGCGGCAATCTTGCGCTGTTCCTCTATGGGGGGGAGAGCAACCTCGAGGTCTGCAAAAACTGACCAATAGACACGTCGTCTCTTCCCGAACTGGTTCCCACCCTCAGCAACAGCCTCGTACTTGTCGTGCATGGCTGGGGAACGAAGCAGGTGGTCTAGGAACAGGTGGTCTACAGTCGCATCCGGTTCGAATGCCACATAGTCAGGACTGATCACTCCTCGGTCCACAACCCTCACGCGACCTACAGCTCCGTAGTAGAGAGACATAGGGTCGAATGCAAACTCCCCTCTATGGACGACAAGGTATTTGCGGAGATCAGTTGCAATACGCTTTTTGAACTTGTCGGACTGGAGCATGACGCCCCTGTCCTTCGTCACAGATAATGGAGGCAGTTCTTCTCCTGACTCGTTGATGCGTTTGACACGCCGGGCAAAGTCCCCGAACTTCCGCCGAGCCCAATCAGGAGGCATACCCAATCTCCTTCAGGAAAGCGTTCATCTTTGCCTCAGCGGCGGTACGCTCAACCTCAAGCTGGCGCAACCTCCTCACGGCCTCGGCCACATCCACCGCTTGCTCCGCTTCGGCGCTGTCCACGTAGCGGCTAATGTTCAGGTTGAATTCGTTCCGTTCAATCTCCTCGATCGAAACGACTCTGGCGTACCTCTCCGCATCTTGGAAGATCTGGAAGGTGATCGCGATCTTCTCCACATCGTGGTCACGCAAGAAATTCTGCGCCTTGCCTTCCTCGAAATCTTGCGCGGCGTTGATGAACAACACACTGCCCCGACGCGCTGGTGGCTTCGCCCTGTTCATCAGCAGCACCGCTGCCGGGATGCCCGTTCCGTAGAACAGGTTCGAGGGCAACCCGATAACCGCCTCGATCAAGTCCTCCTGGAGAAACCCCCTCCGGATCTCCGCCTCGCTGCCGCCCCGGAACAACACGCCATGTGGCATCACCACGCCCAGTCGTCCCTGCTTGTTGAGCGTGGCGACCATGTGCTGCACGAACGCGAGATCGCCCTTGGTCTTGGGCGGAATGCCGAAGCGGAACCGCCCGTGGGCATCTGCCTCAGCCGCATCGACACCCCACTCGTCCAGTGAGAACGGCGGATTGGCAATCACCCGATCGTAGAGAAGAAGCCCGCCGTCCTGGACCAGCTTCGGATCGCGAATTGTGTCGCCCTTCTCAATCCGGTGGTCGGCCAAGCCATGGAGCAGCAGGTTCATCTTGCAGATGGCCCACGTCCCGAGGTTCTTCTCCTGCCCGTGCAGCGTGATGTTCCGAGGATCGCCCCCGTGGCGCTCTACGTACTTCGCGCACTCGATCAACATGCCTCCCGAGCCGCACGTCGGGTCCGAGATGCGCATCCCCTCCTTCGGCTGGAGCAGCTCCACGATCAGCTGCACCACCTTCCGGGGCGTGTAGAACTCGCCGCCCTTCTTCCCGGCATCGTCCGCGAACTGCTCGATGAGGTACTCGTAGGCGCGCCCGAGCATGTCGGGCTCGGAGAGCGTCGCGTTGCGCAGCGACACCTTCGAGAAGTGCTGCACCAGCCGCGAGAGCACCGTGTCCCGGTTCTTCCCGTCGCCCAGCCGCCGCTCATCGTTGAAGTCGATACCCGCGAGGATGCCGTCCAGGCTGCTGTTCTGCTCCTCCAGGGCCGCGCACGCCTTGTTGAGCGCCTCGCCCAGGTTGCTGGCCACCTTCTGGAGCTCGCTCCACCGGGCGCGCTTGGGCACGAAGAACTGATGGGAGTCGTGGTCCTCCCAGGCCACCTCCGGAGGCTCGCCATGGGCCAGCAGCTTCTCGGCCTCCTCCTCGAACACATCCGACAGGCGCTTCAAGAAGAGCAGCCCGAAGATGTAGTTCTTGTAGTCGGACGAGTCGATGGAGCCCCGGAGGATGTCGGCGGCGCTCCAGAGGTAGCGCTCGAGCTGATCCACGGAGAGCCGCTCGGCGGAGGGCAGCTCGAGGCTCGTCTGCCGTGGGGGGTCGTTCTTGCGGCCGTTCTTCGGGGAGGCCGGCGAGGGCGCTTCCTGGCCGTCACCGCCGCCGAGGATGCGCTGCACCAGGGTGTCCTTCTCGCGCCCGCCGCGATCCAGGCCGAGCGCCTCGCAGATGGCCTGGAGCTCCTCGCGCTTGAGCGAGCCGAGCAGCTCGGCGAAGTCCACCGCCTTCGAGCGGACGAGGGCGTCGACATGGAGGTCGAGGACGCGCCGATCGCCCACTTCGAGGGCATAGCGGTGAGTGAGCTCGTTCAGCCGCTCGCGGCCCAGCTGCGAGAGCGCGAGACGGCGCTTTGCCGGGGTCAGACCCGTGCTTGCCAAGACTTCCTCCCCAAGAGACGTGTTCCCAAAGAGCCAGAGCATCGGGGACTCCCGGCTCCAAGTCGAATCCCCAACGATTCCGGGCATCTACATGAGGTAGACCGAGGGGGCAAGACGGTCGAGCGAGGCGAAGTAGAGTGGGCGCCGGCTCCCGTGAGGCGATGCTCCCTTGACCTTCCAGTGCACCCGTCGCGCCCCCGTCCTCTTGTCGTTCGTCCTGCTCTGGCGCGCGGCGAGGTGCAAGAACGACGGGCTGCTGTTCAGCCCATAGTGGGTGCTGACGGCCGGGCACTGTGTCTGCGTGCCAAGGCCTGCCACCCTGCCTGGAAATGAGGGTGACTCTGCCACCACGCCGGACGTGGCTTGAGAAGATCATCCGGGAGGACATGGGGGCGAGCAGCGCGAACTCTCCGTAGCTGCGGGGGAGTCCCCTGGAGGCGCGCTTTTCAGATAATCTGGCCTCCCTTCCCTGAAGCCTTCCGTTACAGTCGAGCGTGGTAGGGCCTCCGGATCTGGTGGCCGGCCCGGTCTTCAAAACCGGTGAGGGGCCGTGAGAGCGGTCCCTGGTGAGTTCGATTCTCATGCCCTACCGCCACCTTTTCCCCTCTGAAATCGGGCGGTTGCGGCCGGTCCGCTGTGGGGACTGAAGTATTCGGGCGAGTGCGCAGGCGTTCAGTCGGTTACGTCCCTTTTACGTCCCTCCCTGCCCTCCCCAAGCGCTGTTGTGGGTCTTCCGCAGGCTTTTCGGCCCCGCCCCGCCCCTGCTCCTCTTGGAGACGCGCTGGAGGCCTCACGCGAGCGGAAGGAGCGGCTCAAAGCGTCCGCAGGTGCGGTACGGTGGTGCTCATGGGACTCACCCACCCCGCCGAGAGCGACGAACTCCCAGTCGAGGAGGTCCACCTCGATTCGCAGCAGGTCGAGATCCTCGGCCGTAACCGGATCAAAGCAGCACTCATCGAGGCAGGGCTCGAGGTCGCCACTCCGGAGCGCGACAATGGCATCGATCTCATTGCCTACCGCTGGGCTCTGACCGGCGAGTTCATCGCGAGGCCGGTGCAGATCAAGGCGGCGACAACCTTCTCGTTCGGCATCGATCGCAAATACGAACGGATCCCTGGCCTCATCATGGCCTTCATCATGGGCGCGCGGCAGGAGGCGTACACGATCTATGCGCTGACGTACGCGGAGATGTTCACACTCGCCGACACGCTGGAGTGGACCAGGACGCCCTCCTGGATCAAGGGCGGAGCCTATTCGACGCGTCACCCTGGGCAACAGCTCATGAGACTGCTCGAGACGTACCGAGCAACACGCACGACCTGGAGCCGCTTCTTCGACACGAAGAGTCTCCCATAAGAACTGGCTTGCAAAGCCATCATCACACCGTCGATGCCTTGCCTGTTCGCGCTCCCATGCACTCCAAAGAACGCGCCGCGTCCTCTCCGGCTGCTCCCATTCTCCAAGCACTGTGGCCGCGCCGAGTGCAGCATCCTGTAACCCCTTTGCTCTTGCTGCTGATATGCGTCTCAGGCTGCGAAACGCCCAACGGGACGCATGCAGCACCGGGGGCGGCGCCAGCATCCGCCAAGTGGGAGGGACCATTGATGCCGGGCCCTGGTGGGGGACAGGTACGGACGACCATCTACTACGGCCCGTGGCAGTGCAATCAACGCTGGATGAATCATTGCCAGACCCAGTGCGCTTCGGAGGGCCGCAAGCTCATGGGGTGCATGTGGCTGGCCGATATCAAGACGGACTGGCAGGGTCGGTACCTGGGCCCGCCTCTGGCCGCTGGTGGGCGCTACGCGATCACGCACTGCTGCTGCGACTACCCGTTGGCCAAGGATACGGCCGTGCGGCGCCAGCAGTGGAAGGGCGCGCGGGACTCCTTCCGGAAGAAGTGGGGCGAGGAGTTCGGAGAATGGCCCAAGAGTGGAGACGAGTACTGGCCAGGGCACCACATCCGAGATCTTCAGCGCGGAGGAGATGCGACCAACAAGCGCAACGTGTTGCCCGCGCCACCCGACGTTCACGACGTTTTCACTGACGAGTACCCCATGTGCTACGCCGGGGGCGGCAAGTGGAGCACGGTGGGTCCCAACCTGCCCTACACGGATTGAAGTCCATGGCCATGAACGCCCTGCTCGAAGAGGTCTCGCGCCACCACTTCCCCAACCCACCGGCCACGCCCGAGCAGATCGAAGTGTTCGAGCGGCGGGTGGGCTGGCGCCTGGATCCTGAGTTGCGCGCCTTTTACCTGCACTGTGACGGCGCAGCCCTGTTTAGGGGGCGCCCGGACGCGGACTACCGCTTCCTTCCGTTGTCCGAGATTCAGCGAGCCCGGGTCGCCATACGCGGCAAGGACGACGACTCGCGCGGCCCAGCCTCGATGTACACGATCTGCGATCTCCAGGACGGGGACTACATCCTGGTGGACGTGAACCGCCAGAAGGCGGGCCGTTACCCGGTCTTCGACGGTTGGCACGAAGCATGGCCGGACCCGGAGTACTGCAAGCAGATCGCTGATTCCTTCTCTGAGTTCCTGGAGGGTGCTCTTCGCAGCGGCGGGGACTGGTTCTGGCTCAAGCAGCAAGGGCCCTGATGCGCCAGAGCCATGGCAAGTCCCTCAAGTGGCGCTATCCTGCCTCTATGCCAACTCTCCTAGGAACCTCACCGAACGGGATAGACCCACGCGAACTCACCGTTGAGCAACATCCCACCGACCCATCCCGGCTGATCATCTGGATGCATCCACCCAACCCTGGACCAAACGCAGGCTGGGCAATGCACGTGCTCAAGAGCGACTTCCAGAACTTCATCCAGAGCCTCCCTGAGTCCTTGCTCGCCCCAAGGTGAAGGGGCCTGGCCGAAATGGCCAGGCCGTACCCAGGTTGTACCCAAGATGGTTGGACGCGGGTGGACCTCCACTGACGCACCATCAACCCCTCCTCAGAGGGGAATCGGTGGGCCTCCAGTCCCGCCGACACCTTGCCGATCCGGGCTCGGCCCAGTCTTCAAAACCGGTGAGGGGTCGCGAGAGCGGTCCCTGGTGAGTTCGATTCTCATGCCCTACCGCCACCTTTTGAGCATGAGGTAGGTAAACCGGCTCTGGCGTAGGCGTGGCCTGTCGGACATCTGGCGGGTCTATATTTCACCCTCAGTCCGCCCTCGAAAGCTCGTACCATGGGGACCACTATGTTTCTGCCCCCGATAGGGCTTCGTCACTCCAGGAAGTCGCGGGCGTGGGTGCCCATCACGGTACTCGTCGTCCTCGTCGGGTGCGGCAAGATCGAGCCTGCTCCAGTGCCCTCAACCACTGCGCTCACCCCGCAGACCCACTCCGCGTTCCCGATTGAAGCTGGGCCGCACGCCGTCGACTGCAATACCTGCCACGGCGACTTCCCGACCTTCAAGCAGTTCACCTGCCTGGGCTGTCACACCCATGATCAGGCGCCCACCCAGACGGTGCATACCGGCCTGGCCGACTACAGCTACACCAACGCGGCCTGCTACTCGTGCCACCCGGATGGCACGCAAACGACGTTCGATCACCCGGGCATCACCGGGAACTGTGCTTCCTGTCACGACACGGGCGGCCCCTTCGCCGCGCTCCCCGTCACCGGGTTCACCCACTCCCCCATCGGCTCCACGGACTGTGGCGGGTGTCACACCACGACGAACTGGCGCGGCGGAAACGCTCCCGCCGGTCTCGTCGACGACCCCCAGCAGGCGATCACGCTCGACGCGCTCATCCCAACCTACGCGGCAACCTCCATCTCCCGCCTCAGCGCTCAGACCGAGACGCTCCCGATGCCCATGGCTCACGCGACGGCCCAGGTGGTCACGACCGCCTTTTCCGCGTGCACCAACTGCCATCTCAACGGCAGCACCGGCGAGTACTACCCGGGGGACTTCCACTCGTCGCTGGCCAACCTGCGCCTCGCACAGCCGACCGCGTGCTCGGATTGTCACAGCGCCTCGCTCCCCACTGGCTTCGTCGGCCCGCTCGCCACGAGCCCGGTGAGAACCCCCGCCTCCGGGGCGATGAAGCATGACGCGGTAGCCTGGGCGAACGGCCAGCCCACCACAACGAAGCTTGCTGCTGACGATTGCGGCGTCTGCCACACGAGCCCGTCGCAGACCTCACCCGCGAGCTGGGCCGTCAGCCGGGCTGGAACGACGCCGGCTCTGTTCCACGCCCCCCTGACGAGCGCCGGCAGGCCACAGCCCAGCTCGTGTGTCGACTGTCACGCCAACTCCCGCCCTGTCTCCCTGTTGACGTCGCTGAACTCCGCGCTGCCGGCCAACGTCACCTTCGACCACTCGACGTCCCAGTCCCTGGGCGACTGCACCTCTTGCCACGTGAGCAGCCCCTCGCCGAGTTGGGTTTCGTGGGCAGGGGGCCGCTTCCACCTGGCGGGGAGCGCGTCACCCAAGACCTGCCTGCCCTGCCATTCCGGTGAGCGGCCTACCTCGACGGCGACCTGGAGGAGCCCCACCTATACAGCCTCGCCGTTCGACTACGTGACCAATGCGCGAGGCATCAAGCATGGCGCGGGTCAGGACTGCGTGGCCTGCCACAGCGGCCCCGGCACAGGCGCGTGGGGCAGCACCCAGAACTGGCTGAACGGGTACTTCCCGCACAACCCAACGACGCTCTCCGGCACGACGTGCATCTCGTGCCACATGACCCAGCGGCCGGACTTGCTGCCCGGAACCACTCCCGCGGACATGGCGGCACTGCTGGGCTTCGATCACTCCATGAACGGCACCGGCGACTGCTTTGGCTGCCACCAGGCCACCGTCACCGCCAACACCTATACCCACCTCTACAACACCGGCACCGGGACCCTGCCGAATGGTGACTGGAAGGGAGGGATCTCCTATCCAGGCTCGACGCTGGTGGGGTCTCCCAACCAGTTCATCACCGCCACCGAGATCACGCTGAATCGCTCGGGCGCCAACAACCTCGTCACGAGCACCAACTCGACCCTGGCCACCCTCTACAACGAGATGCTTCACGTCTCGACCGCGCTTCCCCCCCAGCTGAACGCCGGGCCGACCCAGAGCCCCGACTATTCGAAGTGCTGGCATTGCCACACCAGCTCCGGGAGCACCGTCACCTCTTATGCGGACGGCATCTTCCATTCCGCGCTCACCAACTACTCCGCGACACCGGGCGGGACCGTCTCTCCGCTCCCGCAGCCCACGACGCTGTGCACCGACTGCCACACGCAGATGCGCCCCGAGGGGATCGTCGAGCTGACGGCGTCGGACCTCCAGCCGATGGACCACACCGCGCGCTTCACGAGCACGGTGACGATCGGGGGGCAGACGGTCAACGGCGTGGCCGGACTCGAGTGCGCGACCTGCCACCACAGTCCAGGCAACACCTGGGCGGACGGCCTCTTCCACGCCAACATTGGCACGGCCGTCCCCCAGGACTGCGTCACCTGCCACTATCCCACCATGGCGAACACCGCCAGGGCAGACCTGGCCAACGGCACCCGCTACCAGATGAAGCACGCGTCGGCTCAGCTCACCTTCCAGGGCTGTCAGACCTGCCACACGACCGCGCTGTCGAGGGCCACCACCACCCCCATCGCGTCGACCCTGTGGAGCGGCGGGCTCTACCACTCGCGCCTCTCCGCGCAGCCCGCGGCCTGCGTGGACTGCCACGCCGTGTCGGACCCGCCGGCGAACACCCCGACCCAGAGCAGCACGATCTACAACCTGACCACCGGCGCCACGGCCACGAACAAGGCCCAGTGGATGAACCACGGCACCAGCCAGGTCGTCGGCGCTGACTGCGTGGTCTGCCATGCGGCCGACGCGAAGACGTCAGGGAGCGCCTGGAGCAAGGCCACCCGCTTCCACGGCTCCGTCCCCGCCTCGACCACGTGCCGCGAGTGTCATGGCGTCACCAATGGAGGCGGCTCGGTCATCGGGACCAACAACAACCTGCCGGTGGGCCTCACGAACTCGTCCATGCAAACGACGGCGAGCGCCAACGCCTCCACCGGGGTCCCCGCCGGGACGTTCGATCAGATCACCCACGCGGACATCAACGCCTCGAGCCACGACTGCAACTTCTGCCACACCCAGCTCGGCGTCTCGACCACGCCCGGCGTGCAGGGCAGGGAGTGGGCGCAGGCCCTGTTCCACGTCAACTTCAGGTCCTCCAACCCGCTGATCATGAACGGCACCACGGGGCGCTGCAGCAACTGTCACATGAACGTCAAACCCGGGACGTCCTTCACGACCTGGGACCACAGCACCTATACGAGCGCCTCCGGAACCGCGGACTGCAGCTCATGCCACTCGTGGCCGGGCACTGGCACGGCGACCGCTCCCAACTGGCGCGGGGCGGCCGCGATGCCCGCCTATATCAACGTCGGTGGCTTCCCCGTCCTGCGGCCTCCCGCCTCGAGCTCGGTGATTCAGGCCGGCATCAACAACCTGCCTCACCCGGCGGTCGCCTCGGGCGTGGCGTGCACGACCTGCCATCAGAACTCGGCGGGCGGCAAGAGCGCCTTCGGGTATGACCACCTCTCCACCCTGATCAACACGAACTGCAACTCCTGCCATGAGGCGGGCAGCAACCTCATCGGAACGGCCTGGAACAACGCGACCACCGAGGCCACCGGTGCCGGTGACACCCGCGCCTATACGCTCCCGAGCGTGGTCGCGAGCTTCAAAGGGAACAGCAGGGCCATCCCCTACCCGAACCACTTCTACCCCGTGGATTGCAACCAGTGCCACGTGGTGCCGACCGGTAACGGCTACGTGACGACCGGTTCGGCCTATCAGACCGCATGGCGCTTCCCGCACACGACCGCGAGGATGACGAACCCCAGCACCTGTGTCATGTGCCACACCAACGGCATCCCCAACTGATTCCCGCTTTCTCCCCCGCCAGCCGCCCTACCCGAGGGTCAACAACCCGAGCGTGGCTCCCAAAAAGCCGGGTGGCAGCACCTGGGATTTGGCGTATGGAGCCAGCGCATGGCGCGGATTATTGACGGGACCGAGATCAGCCGGGTGATGCGGGAGCAGATGGCCCAGGAGGTAGCGGCGCTCCGGGCCACCGGGGTGACACCGGGACTCTCCGTCGTGCTGGTGGGGAACAATCCGGCCAGCCAGGCCTACGTGGCCAGTAAGACGCGCGCTTGCGAGGCCCTCGGGATGCGAGGCCGGACGCTCAACCTGCCGGAGGACGTCTCGAAGGAAGAGCTGTTCGCGGTCATCGACCGCCTGAACGCTGACCCCGAGGTGCACGGCATCCTGGTGCAGCTCCCGCTCCCGGCTCACCTGCCCTACAAGGCCGTGCTGGAGCACATCCACCCGGACAAGGACGTGGACGGCTTCCACCCGCTCAACGCCGGGCTGGCCTTCGTGGGCGACCCGCGGGCTTTCGTGCCCTGCACCCCGGCCGGAATCATGGAGATGATCCGCCGCGAGGGCATCTCCACCCGAGGCAAGCACGTGGTCATCGTCGGGCGGAGCCTCATTGTCAGCAAGCCGCTGGCCTCGCTGCTCATGGCCCCCGGTCCCGACGCCACGGTCACCCTCACGCACCGGCACACGCCGGACCTCGCCTCGTTCACGCGGCAGGCGGACATCCTCATCGTCGCGGTGGGAAAGCAGAACCTCATCACCGCCGACATGGTGAAGCCCGGCGTGGTGGTCATCGACGTGGGGCAGAACCGGATCCCCGACGAGAGCTCCCCGCGCGGCTACCGCATGGTGGGGGACGTCGACTTCGACGCCGTCAGCGAGAAGGCCGAGGCCATCACGCCCGTACCAGGTGGCGTGGGCCCGATGACCATCACAATGCTCCTCGCGAACACGATCCAGGCCGCGCGCCAGGTGCAGCAGGCGCGCGAGGTACCAGGAAGCCAGCGTTAGCGCCTGGGTTGGAGTGCCGAGGGGTCAGCCCCGATCCCGGCGGATGGGGACCTTCTTGCCCCGGAGAGTGGCGTGGCGCAGCGCCGTGATGATCCGCTCCGCGGCGGGCTCGGGCACCTCCACCAGTGAGAAGGCATCGGCGATCTGGATCGCCCCGATCTGGGAGGACTCCAGACCCGCCTCACCCGCGATGGCGCCCACCAGATCCGCGGGGCGCATGCCCGCGTTCCTGCCCGCGCCGATATAGAGCCGGGTGATGTCCCAGTCCGGTCGCTCCGCACGGGGCCGAGGGCCTCGCTCCTCTCGCGCGGGACGTCCCCCAGGGCCGGGGCCTTTCCCAGGACGCCCAGCGGGGCCCTTCCTTTCAGGCCGCTCGAAGGAGGGGCGCTTCTCCGAGGGCGGGGCGACGACGGGGATCTCCTCTTCCTCCCCCGCACGGCCGTCGTCACGCGTCTCCTGGATGAACTTCACCGCCGCGGCGGCCACGTCCATCACGTCGAACTCCGCCGCCAGCTCCTCCACCACCCCCCGGAACGCATCGAGCCCGCCCGCCACCAGCACCTCTCGCAGCGAGGCGCGGGTGAGCTCCAGGTGCCGGGCCCGCAGATCCGCCACGGTGGGCACGGCCGTCACCTCGATGCGCTGGCCCGTGAGCTTCTCCAGGTTGCGCAACAGCCGGTGCTCCTTGGGCTCCACGAGCGTGATCGCCACGCCCTCGCGCCCCGCCCGGCCCGTGCGCCCAATGCGGTGCACATAGGCCTCGGGTGCGTTGGGCACGTCGAAGTTCACCACGTGCGACAGCCGCGGAATATCCAACCCTCGCGCCGCCACGTCCGTGGCCACCAGCAGATCCGCCGCGTGGGTCTTCAGCTGCTTGATGACCCGATCGCGCTGCTCCTGGCTCATGCCTCCATGGAGCGCCAGCGCACGCCAGCCACGGCCGTTGAGCGAGACGGAGAGCTCATCCACCTCGGTCCGGGTGCGGCAGAAGACGATGGCCGCCGTGGGCGACTCCACATCCAGGATGCGGCACAGCGTGGGCACCTTGAAGGCGCGCGGGACGATGTACGCCGTCTGCCTCACCCGCGGCAGCTCGCCCTGCTCCACCTTCTCGCGGGCGATCTTCACGCGCACGGGATCCCGGAGGTGCCGCTCGGCGATTCCAGCGATACGCGTCGGCAGCGTCGCGGAGAAGAGGGCCGTCTGCCGCACCTTGGGGGTGGCGGACAGGATGGCCTCGAGATCCTCCGCGAAGCCCATGTCGAGCATCTCGTCGGCCTCGTCCAGCACCACCACCTGCACGTCGTCGAGCTTCAGCGTCTTGCGCTGGAGGTGGTCCAGCGCCCGGCCCGGAGTGGCCACCACCACGTCCACGCCGCGCTTGAGCACCCGGAGCTGCTGGCCGATCACCTGCCCTCCGTAGAGCGGAAGCACGCTGACGCCCAGCTTCTGGCCATAGCGGTGGATGGCCTCGGCCACCTGCATGGCCAGCTCGCGCGTGGGCACGAGCACCAGCGCGGACGTCGTAAACGGCGGCCGCTTCCCGGGCTCGATGCGCTGCAGCAGCGGCAGGGCGAAGGCCGCCGTCTTGCCCGTCCCCGTCGCCGCAATGCCGAGCAGATCCTTGCCCGCCAGCAACGGCGGGAGCGCCGCGCGCTGGATGGGCGTGGGCTCCTCGTATCCCAGGGCTCGAATGGCCTCGAGAAGCGGAGCGCTGAGCCCCAGTGAATCAAAGCTGCTTTCAGGTGTCGTCGTTGGTTCCTTCACAGTGGGGGCTTGTAGCACCCCGCCGAGGCCCTGGGAGCCCGAAGACGCACGAACCGTTGAGCGGTATATGAAGGGGGACATGACCGAGCAGAACCCGCGTCCCACCAACGCCCCACCCCCCCAGCTCGGGCGCGTGGCGTTCCACGCCGTGGCCTCCGGCCTGACGCCCCTCATCCCCATCCCCTTCCTGGATGACTATGCCCTCCGCCAGGTGCGCGAGCGGATGGTCCGCGCCGTGCTCCAGGACCACAGCCTCCCCACCCCCGCCAAGGCCGTCTCGATCCTCGCCGGCTCGCAGGTGTCCACCACCCTGGGCGGCCGGGTGCTCGGCCTCTTCAAGACCCTGGCGCTCCTCCCCTTCAAGAAGGTCTTCCGCAAGGCCTTCTTCGTCCTCTGGGTGAAGGACTGCGTGGACATGGCCTCGTACTCCCTGCACCACGGCTACCTCCTCCAGCACGCCCTGGCCCGCGGCGACCTCACCGCCCTCACGCTCGAAGGGGACGCTCCGCTCCGCGTCCACGACGCCATCCTCGCCGCCTGCAAGGAGCAGGACTCGCGCCCCATCAACCAGCTCCTGGGGCGGCTCTTCGCCAGCAGCCGGCTGCTGATCTCCGAGGCCACCCAGGCCCTCATGAGCCCGCTGCGCGGACAGCCCCGCGTCCCCGAGAAGGGAGAGGAGGCCGAGGTGGCCACCCTGGCGGACCGGCTCGCCGCGGCCCTCTGGGAGCAGCGCGGCTACTTCACCTCCCTGGAAGAGCGCTATCAGAAGCACCTGGGCAAGGCCGCCTGATCACCTCCCCCTGAGATCCCATGTCCCCCTCCCTCTCCCCCACCACCCGTGAGCTGCTCGCGAGGCTCCGCCAGTTCGTGGACCGTGAGCTCGTCCCCCTCGAGCCCCAGTTCCTCGCCGCGGACTGGGCCCGGCTCGAGCCCGTCCTCGCCGAGAAGCGCCGCGCCGCCAAGACCCAGGGGCTCTGGGCCCCCAACCTGCCCAAAGAGGTCGGCGGCCTGGGGCTCACCCTCGTGGAGCTCGGCCTCTTCTCCGAGATCGCCGGCCGCACCCCCACCGGTCACTACGTCTTCGGCTGCCAGGCCCCCGATGCCGGCAACGCGGAGCTGCTCCTGCAGCACGGCACCCCCGAGCAGAAGGCCCGCTGGCTCGAGCCCCTCGCCCGGGGAGAGATCCGCAGCTGCTTCGCCATGACGGAGCCGGAGAACCCGGGCTCCAACCCCACCACCCTGTCCGCCATCGCCGTGCGCGAAGGTGACGCGTACGTCATCAACGGCCACAAGTGGTTCACCTCGTCGGCCGACGGCGCCCGCTTCGCCATCGCCATGGTCGTCACCGAGCCCCAGGCCCCCAAGCACCAGCGCGCCTCCATGCTCCTCGTGGAGACGGACCGGCCCGGCTTCCAGCTCGTGCGCAACATCCCCGTCATGGGCCACGCGGGCGGCGGCTACTACTCGCACTCCGAGGTGCGCTTCACCCGCTGCCGCGTCCCGGCCAGCCACCTGCTCGGCCCCGAGGGCCACGGCTTCATCCTCGCGCAGGAGCGGCTCGGCCCCGGCCGCATCCACCACTGCATGCGCTGGCTCGGCATCTCCCAGCGCGCGCTCGACGAGCTCATCCACCGCGCCCTCACCCGGCAGATCGCCGAGGGCCAGCGGCTGGCCGATCAGCAGATCGTCCAGGCGTGGATCGCCGAGTCCGCCGCGGAGATCCAGGCCGCCCGCGCCCTGGTGCTGCAGACCGCCGAGCTGGCCGAGCGCGAGGGCTTCAAGGCCGCGCGCGATCAGATCTCCATGATCAAGTACCTCACCGCCCAGGCCATGGAGCGCGTGCTGGATCGCGCCATCCAGGTCCACGGCGCGCTGGGCGTCACGGATGATTCGATCCTCGCGTACCTCTACCGGCACGAGCGGGCCGCGCGCATCTACGACGGGCCGGACGAGGTCCACAAGCTGTCCGTGGCCCGCAGCCTGCTCAAGCAGCACTCGCGGAACTCGCGCGAGGAGGCCCAGCCTCCCCGCCCGGGCGAGGAGCTGGATGCCAACAAGCTGCAGGACTGGCTGGCACGCCAGAACCCCGCGTTCATCGGCCCGCTGCAGATCAGCCAGTTCTCCGGCGGCGCCTCCAACCTCACCTACCTGATCCGCCAGGGCGAGCGGGAGTGGGTGCTGCGCCGGCCGCCCTTCGGGACGAAGGCGAAGACGGCCCACGACATGGGGCGGGAGTTCCGCGTGCTCTCCGTCCTCAAGCGCGTGTTCCCCTACTGCCCCAAGCCCCTGGCCTACTGCGAGGACGAGAGCGTCATGGGCAGCCCCTTCTATGTCATGGAGAGGCTCCACGGCACCATCCTCCGCAAGGAGCTCCCCGCCGGCCTCACCCTGAGCCCCGAGGACGCGCGCAAGCTCTGCGAGAACCTCGTGGACGTGCAGCTCGCCCTGCACAAGGTGGACGTGGAGGCCGCGGGGCTGGCGGACTTCGGCAGGCCCGAGGGCTACGTGCGCCGCCAGGTGGAGGGCTGGAGCGAGCGCTACCGCAAGGCCCGCACCGACGACGTCCCGGACGCCGAGCCGCTCATGAAGTGGCTCGCCGAGCACCTGCCTCCCGAGAGCGGCCGCGCCGCGCTCATCCACAACGACTACAAGTTCGACAACGTCGTCCTGGATCCGAAGGACCCGCTGAAGATCATCGGCGTGCTGGACTGGGAGATGGCCACCCTGGGCGATCCGCTCATGGATCTCGGCTGCTCGCTGGCCTACTGGGTCCAGGCGGACGATCCGGAGGAGTTCCAGGTGGTCCGCATGCTCCCCACGCACCTGCCCGGCATGATGACCCGCAGGGAGCTCGTCGAGGACTACGCGCGGAAGTCCGGCCTGGCCATCAACGACTTCCACTTCTATTACGTGTTCGGCCTGTTCCGCCTGGCCGTCATCGCGCAGCAGATCTACTACCGCTACGTGAAGGGCCAGACGGCCAACAAGCGCTTCGCCCAGTTCGGCAAGGTCGTGTCCCTGCTGTGCTACCGCGCCGAGCAGGTCATCCAGAGCGGGACCTTCTGAGGCACGGGCTCCCTGCCCTTGGCCAGAACATCAAGTTCGGCCCACTCCTACAGTGGAATTTTGCACGGTCTGCCGTGCGAATACGACTAGAGTCGGTATGGCACCCTCCTACCCCTTGTGCCATGGCCGACACCTCCGCCCCGCGTCACCACGTCAACAAGCCCGCCGTTGCCTTCATGGTGGTAGTCCACGCGCTGGCGGCCTCCGCATTCCTCCTGCCCTGGCCGCCCTACGCGCTGCCCATGGCGCTGTGCGTGTACGTGAGTATCGGCCTGGGCACCACAGTGGGCCTGCACCGGCTCATCTGCCACCACGCCTTTCGCTGCCCGCGCTGGGTGGAGTACGCGCTCGTCACCGTGGCCATGCTCACCGGCCAGGGCAGCCCCCTGCTCTGGGCGGCCACCCACCGCATCCACCATGCCCACGCGGACGCCGAGGGAGACATCCACTCGCCTCGGCGCGGCGTCTGGTACGCGCACCTGGGGTGGATCCTCAATGAGGACTCCACGGGCCCGGACGACTGGAAGACCTGGTGCCGCGACCTGGTCGATCACCGCTACTACCACTGGCTCATTCGCTACCGGCTGGTGCCCCAGGCCGTGACGGTGCTGGTGCTGGGCCTGGTGCTGGGCTGGAGAGCCCTCCCCGCCTGCTTCTTCCTCCCCATGGTGAGCTGGATGCACAGCACCTACCTGGTCAACTCGGCCAGCCACATGCCGCTGCTGGGGGGGCGTCCCAATGCCACCCGCGACCAGAGCGCCAACGTGTGGTGGGTGAGCGTGCTCGCCCTCGGCGAGGGCTGGCACAACAACCACCACGCCTACCCCGCCTCGGCGCGCCATGGCTGGACGTGGTGGCAGTGGGATCCAGGTTGGCTCTTCATCCGTATGCTCGAGCAGCTCGGGCTGGCTTGGGACGTGCGCGTGCCGACCCGGCGCGAGCACGAGGTCCGCTCGGCCTGACACTTCAACTATGCGCATCGCCATCATCGCCACGTACACCCACCCCACGCGTCAGCGTGTCAAAGAGCCCTCCATCATGCAGTCCGCGGTGCCGGAGCTCATCGCTGGGCTCTGCCCCCCTGACGCCGAGATCGAGCTCTTCAACGAGAAGGAGGCGGACATCCCCCTGGATCGCCACTGGGATCTCGTCTTCTTCTCCTACCTGCACTCGTACTACGAGCACACCAAGGTGCTCTCCACGCTGTTCCGCCAGCGCGGAATGAAGACGGTGGCGGGGGGGCGCCATGCGGGCCACTTCGCCGATGATGTCGAGCAGTACTTCGACGCCGTCATCACCGGCGAGCCCGAGTCCAACGTCCCCCTGCTCCTCCAGGACTTCGAGAGGGGCCAGCTCAAGAAGCGCTACAGCGCGCCCTCGCTCGGGGCCGCCGCCATCCAGACGTACCGGTACGATCTGATCGACTACACGTCGAACAAGCTGAGGCTGCCCGGCATCGAGGCCTCGCGCGGCTGCCCCTTCAGCTGCAACTTCTGCGTGCTCACCGGGCACGAGAAGTACCGCTTCCGCCCCATCCCCCAGGTGATCGAAGAGATCCAGACGAAGATGACCTGGAACAAGAACTTCTTCGGCACCATGGATAACGGCTTCATCTTCCTGGACAACAACCTGGGAGGTTCGCCCAAGTACCTGCGGGAGCTGTGTGAGGCGCTGATGCCCCTGAAGAAGACCTGGGGCTGCGCCCTCACCTTCAACATCCTCAAGGATGACTCCCTGGTGAAGCTGATGGCCCAGTCCGGGTGCCGCTACATCTACACCGGCTTGGAGTCGCTCAACCCAAACTCCATCAAGGCCATGAACAAGGGCCAGAACAAGCTGTCCGAGGTGGACGCCGTCATCCGGCGCGCCTTCGGGTACGGCATCGTCCTGTCGTTCGGGCTCATCGTCGGCTCGGACGGAGACACCAACGAGTACCTGGAGAAGATCCCCCAGTACCTGGCGGAGCTGCGCTACTTCTCCATCACCTTCCTGGGCATCGTCTGCCCCTACCCGGAGACACCCTTCTACCGCGAGCTCCAGGCCGAGGGGCGCCTGCTGCCCGGCACCATCAGCCGGGACTATGACGGCTACACCCTGTGCCACCGCCCCAAGCACCTCCACCCCTCGGAGGTCATCGAGCACTTCCAGCGGCTGTGCACCACGCTGGGGACGCTGCCCAACATCGTCCGGCACTACTGGTCCAAGCTGATGATGAGCAACATGCCCCGCTACAAGAGCACGGTGCTCTTCTCCGGGCCGGAGATCCTCAGCATCCGCAACCCGCTGCAGAACAAGGCCCGCCGCTACATCGCCGGTCTGGACGCGCTCGAGGACTGGGACGCCCAGCAGATGGCGACGTTGGGGCTAGAGCCCCAGCGGCTGAGTTGAGGGTTTCACGGCCGAGGAGGTCCGCGCCGCGGGATGCTGGAGCAGGGGCGCGCCCTCCACCTCCAGCCGCTGCACGCGCCGCAGCTCGGCCCGGGCGCCGATCGCGGTGAACACCTCGCGCGCTCGCGCCAGCAGCTGGGCGCGCCGGTGCGGCAGGGCCACCGCCGCGTCGTAGTACGCCACGCCCAGCTCCCACCGGTTGGGCCCCTTCTCGAGGAACTCGATGGCCTGGAGGAACACGGGCTCGGCGGCGGCCAGGCCCTTGCGCAGCTTCAGCGCCCGGGCCGTCACCCGGAGCGCGGGCCCCTTCAGGTACGGGTAGAGCCGCGCCAGGACCCGCGCCTTGAAGGACGCCAGGCGGACGATCCGCAGGAGCTTCGAGCGCGGCACCGAGGTGGCGCCCTCCTCCAGCGCGAAGAGCGCCGCCTCCGCCGCATCCACCAGGCCGATCTGCAGGAACGGCACGAGCACCTGGTACTTCCAGACGGTGTCGAAGGCGCGCACGGCCACCTTCGCCGCCTCCTCCGCCTGGTGCTCGCGCACGTAGACGTTGGCCAGGTGGTTGAGCGCCGCGCACTGGTTGGCCAGATCATCCACCTCGATGCTGATGCTCAGCCCCTTCTCCAGCTGGGCGCACAGCTGCGCCACCTCGCCCTCGCCCCGCAGGTAGCGGCAGAGGGGCACCCAGGCGTGGGACCAGCCCTGGTACATCAGCGCGTTCAGCTCGACGCCCAGCTCCCCCATCTCCTGGTAGCGCCTCTCGGCGATCTCGAAGCGCCCGGAGACGAAGTGGCTGGTGGCCACGATCATGGTGGACATCTGCACCTCCCACCGGTCGCCCACCATCCGGAGCACGTTGATGGCCTCCTCCGACAGCTTCACCGCCCGCTCCGGCTCGTTGGTGAAGAGGGCGTTGATGCCCATGCGGCCCAGCGCGATCCCCTCCGCCACCGCATCCCGCGAGCGCCGGCCGAACTCCAGCGCCCGGGCCAGGTAGCGCGTGGAGCGCTTCACCAGCCCGGCGCCGAAGAGCATGCTGGCGTAGTACCCGCTGGCCTGGCTCAAGCCGTAGTCCGTGCGCGAGCGCTCCGCCATGTTGAAGGCCGCCAGCGTGGCCCAGGAGAGCTTGGCGATGTCCACGAAGTAGTAGATGCGGATCAGCGAGATGAGCGTGTTGAGCTGCTTGATGTAGAGCGCCAGCTTGTGGGCCGGGACGGGCCGCAGGATCCACGGGAAGGCCAGGCTCAGCAGGTGGACGCTGAAGTTGGCCGCCGTGCGCAGCACCAGCCCCACCATGGTGCGGGGCGGGGTGTTCCCCAGCAGCTTCAGCGCGAGCTCCAGCTCCTGAATGGCCCGGCCGGACTCGCCCTTCTCCTGGAAGGCGCGACCCAGGCCGACGTGGATGTCCGCGCGCACCTCCGCCGCGTCCTCCTCCTCCAGGCGCTGCTCGAACATCTGGATGGCGGCGGCGTAGTTGCCGGACTGCAGCAGCGTCTGCGCCAGCTCCAGCATGACCTGGCGGGTGTCGTCGAGCACCGCGTGGGGATCGATCGTCTCCGAGTGGGAGAGCACCTCCAGGGCCCGGTTGTAGTGGTGGATGGCTTCTTCGTTGGCGTACTGGCGCTTGGCGGAGCGCGCGGCCATGAGGGTGTACTCCAGCCCCTTGGCCTCGGCGTTCCCCGCCAGGTAGTGGTACGCGAGGATGCCCGCCGGCTTCACGGCGTTGTCCGCGGCCTTCTTCTCCAGGAAGCGCGCCAGGCGCCGGTGCAGCTGCTCGCGCCCCGACACCAGCAGCGTGTTGTACGCCACGTCGCGGATGACGATGTGCTTGAAGAGGCAGGTGTACGGCTCCTCCATCTCCAGGAGCACCAGGCCCAGGCTGGTGAGCTGCGCCATGGCCCGCTTCGCCTCGTCCAGCTCGATGCCCTCCGGCAGCAGCGCGTGGACAGCGTCCAGCGAGAAGATGCGCCCGATGACGGAGGCCACCTTGACGATGAGCTTCTCCAGCTCCGGCAGCAGATCGATGCGGTTGAGCACCACGTCCTGGATGGAGTCCGGGATCCGCAGGCTCTGCAGGCTGCGGCGCAGCACCCGCCCGCCTCCGGTCGTCTCCTCCAGGTTCCCCTCCTCCACCAGCCCCTCCACCAGCGACTCGATGAAGAACGGGTTGCCCTGGACCTTGGTGATCATCAGGTCCTCGAGGGCCGGGTTCGGCGGGGACAGCCTCAGGTGCAGGCGCAGCAGGGCGCGCGTGTCCTCCTCGTCCAGCGCCGTCAGGTCCACCCGGCGGACCCCGCCCGGCGCCCGCAGCTCGCTCAGCGCATCGCCCGGCCGCATCGTCACCAGCAGGGAGAGCCGCAGCGAGGCCATCCGCGCCGCCACGTACTCGATCAGATCCAGCGAGATCTGATCCGCCCAGTGCAGATCCTCGAAGAAGAGGAGCACCGGCATGAACTCGGTCAGCTTCACCAGCAGCTTGTGGATGATCTGGAAGACCTGCTGGTTCTTCTGGCGCGCATCCAGCCCCGCCGTCCGCTCATCCTCCGCCACCGGCAGGCCCATGATGCCGGCCAGCACCGGCACCCACTCCAGCCCCACGCCCTCCACTCCCTCGAAGACGCGGTGGATGCGCTCCAGCCGCTCCTGGGGCCCGTCCCCCTCGTGGAGCTGGAAGAGCTGCACCAGCACCTCCTTCCACGGGAAGAACGGGGTGAACGTCTCGTACGAGTAGCAGATGCCGTAGATCGTCAGCGCGCCCTGCCCCTCGGCCTCCTCCACCAGCCGGCTGGACAGGCGGGACTTACCGATGCCCGCCTCGCCCGAGATGATGCTCACCCGGCCACTGCCGGCGAAGGACTCCTCCACCGCCTCGCGCAGCAGCGCCAGCTCCTTGCGGCGCCCGACGATCTCGCCCTGCCCCTTCACCAGCAGGCTGCGCACCTGCCGCGACTGGACGCGGTAGATGGGGACCACGCGGGAGATGCCCTTGAGCTTCGCGTCCTCCACGTGCTCCAGGGCGAACTCGTGGAGCACCTTGCGCTGCGTGTTCGCGTCGATCTGGATGCCCGTCTCCTGCAGGTGGGCCATCAGCCGCGCCGCGATGTTCACCACCTCGCCCAGCGCCCAGGAGCCCTTGCGGGACGGGGCGCCCATCTCCCCCCAGTACGCCGGGCCGGTGGCGATGCCGACCCGCAGCTCCTGGATGGCGGGGAAGTCCGCCTGCCCCTGCAGGAGCTTGGAGGCGAAGTGGCAGGCCAGCGACTCCTTGTTCTGCTGCGCCGTGGGCGCGCCGAAGACGAAGTAGAGGACGTTGCCCTTGTCCGTGAAGTCCGGCATCAGCAGCACGCCGCGGTGGGCGGTGCTCTCGCGCTGGGCGAACGTGAAGAACTCGTTCAGCTCCCGCACGAAGGCCTCGGTCTCCGCGTGCGAGTACCGGCTCTTCACCCGCACGAAGACGCAGGTAATGTCGCGGAAGTCACCGGTGAAGCCCTGGTGCGAGGTCATCACCTTGCGCAAGAGCTCCGGGTGCAGCAACAGCGAGCACTGCCCCAGCGCCCTCGCGCCACCGATGGGCAGCGCCCGCTGAGGCGGCGAGGTGACATTGCCCGGCGCCAGGAACCGCCAGAAGCCGTCCCGTGACTCGCCCGGGGTGCCGTCAGGCAGCAGCGCGGCGGCCTGGGGGCTGAGGACCACCTCTCCGCCGGAGGACTTCTTCTCCGCGGCCACCGCCTGCTCCAGCGGCTGGCCGACGAGCCCCGCCTGCAGCCACTGCTCCGGCTCTCCGAGGACGATCCGGTGGCACTCGCCGAAGCCCACGCCAATGCGCGAGGACATGGTGAAGCGCTGCCCCAGCAGCTCCACGCTGGCGAAGCGGGCCATCTTCTTCTGGACGTGCGTGCCGCAGAGCGCCGCGCGCCGCACCACGTCCACGTCCGTCTCTCCGCGATCCGGCTCGAAGAGGGCCAGCACCGAGTCTCCGGCGAACTGGTAGATGTCTCCGCCGTAGTCGCGGATGCCCTCGATCATCTCCGTGAAGCAGCTGGACAGCAGGCGCTGGAGCGCGTCGATGCCTCGCGGCCCCGCCCCGCTCAGCGAGACGACGATGGGAGTGAAGCCGGCGATGTCCAGCAGCAGGCTGGCCCCGCGCGCGGCCTCCACCGGAGGCAGGGGAGACTCCCCCAGCTGCGCCAGCTTGCGCACGATCGCCGCTGGGACGTACGGCGCGAGCGCCGCCAGCGTCATCCGATCGTTCAAGACGCTCACCTCCTGACCCTCTCAGCGCCCAGGGACATGGCTCAGGCCAGCACCGAGAAGCGGATCCAGAGCGCGAACACGAACGCCACCGTCCACACGATGATCTCGACAGTCTCCGAGAGCGGCTGGGTCTTGCGGATGGCGCCCCACACGTGGATCAGGATCATCAGCCCCGTGGTGATGGCCACCAGATCGAACAGGAGGTGGTGGCTCTTGGGATCCGGGATGCCGTGTGCCACGGCGATGATGATGGCCAGCGCCGTCGCGCCCAGGCACCGCCCGAAGTAGACCGTCAGATCCGTGCTGCCCTCCGGGATCTTCCACCCGAACCAGCGCGCCCACGTCAGCGGCGCGAACAACAGCGGCAGGGCGATGACCACCACGAAGAACGACGTGGAGATCACGAGGTACCAGCTGGCCAACGGGTAGTCGGGGTTGATCATAGCGAAGGCACCGCCCCGGGAGACGCCCGGCCTCCGCGAGGCGTCCGTGGGGGCAAATGTTCGCCACCGAGCATACCAGAGTAGCCGCGCGGACGACCTGTCAGGTTTGTGTAGGCAGCCTACCGGACCGTCGCCAGCAGCCACTCGCAGACGTGCTCCAGCGAGTCCGTCCGCTCGAGCCCCTCCGGGAATTTCCTGAATTCACGCTCAGGTCCGAAGAGGATGGCGGGCTTGCTGTAGCTCAGCGCCAGCGCGGCCTCGGACAGCGTCCCCGGGCCCCCTGGCAGGAAGACGAGCCCATGGGCGGTGAGGACGTTCACGTGGTTGCGGCTCATCGGCTCCTGACCGCGGGCCCCGCGCAGCGGTAGGTGGGTGCACACCTGCAGCTCCACATTCGGGTTGGGGTAGCCCGCCGGAGCCTTGTACACCCCGTCCACCACCTCGCCCGGGATGATGCCAATGGAGAGTCCCTTGCGCCCCGCCACGGCCACGAAGGCCTCGGCCGCCACCCCCATCACCCCCTCGCCCGCCCCCGTGAGCAGATCGTAGCCGTGCTCGGCGATCCACCGCGCCAGCGGCACCACCCACTCGCGGTACTCCTCGCGCCCCGAGCCCATCACGCCGATGATCTTTCTGCGCTGCAACATGACCCTTCCCATGTAGGGAGGCGGAGCCTCGGAATCCACCATTTCGATGCAAATTCGGTGCTGAGCACGCCCCCCCACCGCCAACCCCTCCATCCGCGGGGCTGTTCCTTCCGCCCAGGACTGGACCCTCCAGGGCGCCCTGCCCTGGGACATGCCCAGAATCCAACAAGTTCCCGGACACCCGAAGCGGAAAGGCCGCGGGGGCATGCCCTACCCGCGCGCTGCGTCATCCCCCTCCATGTCGGACCATCCCCCTACCTTTCGCGAGGAAGCCGGGAGGTTCAGAGATGTTCGATGTGTGCGCGGGGTGTGCACGGCGCGGCAAGGCCTATGAAATCTTTGACTGGTGCGCGCACTGCGAGCGCTCGCTCTGCCCCGGCTGCATGCTGGAGGGGTGCTGCGAGAGCCTCCCCGCGCGCTCCGGCCAGCTCTCCTTCAAGCAGCTCCGGGGGCGGCTGAGCTGGCGCGCCCAGTGGCTCCGCAACCTGCCTGCGCCGGAAGAGGCACCGGCCGCGCTCGAGGAGCACTTCGGCGGGCGGTGCTGCGCCAGGGCCCAGGCCGTGCCGTGCTCCTGCGCGTTCCACTGGATCTGCCCCAGCCACGGCGACCAGCACGTCGGCTCGCACGACTGAGGCACGGCCACGCGGCTCGGCTCCCAGCCGGGAGCCTCCGCTGCTCCAGAGAGCGTGGCAGCGCGGGAGCGGGAGGAGCCGAGCGCCACCCCTCCCCCGCGCCTGCCGTCAGTTCTTCGGCCGGGGATCCAGCTCGACTTCCTGGCCCGGCACGGCCATCACCGACACGGAGAGGTCGCCGGTGGGGCAGGTGACGATGACCGGCAGCTCCTTACCCGCCTCGATGGACGTCTTCGGGGTGTTCTCCGGGAGCACGTTCTCGCCGATCTTGATGCGGCAGCCCTTGGGGCTGCCCACGAGGCTCAGCGTCCCCGTGCTGCCCGGCTGCGGCAGCGCCTCGGGGATGGTGCGCACGTCGATGCGATCCCGGCGCTCGGTCCTGCCGAAGCGCCGCAGCCGGCCATCCACGGCGGTAGAGACGAGCAGCGCGCCAGGCTTCTCGACGCGGGGAGCGTTCGGATCCACCAGGAGCCCACCGATGTAGAGCTTCTCGCCGGGACCGAGGTTGATCACCTCGATGCCGCCGCCCCCGCCCATCAGGCGCATGGCGACGAAGCCCAGGACGCCCAGGAGCACGACGGCCACGGCCACGAAGATCCACTTCTTCGACGAGGGCGGCTCGGGCGCCTCCGTCTGAGCGGGCGTGGGCGCGGGCGTGGCTGGAACGGGGACAGGCGCGGGCACGGCCGGCAAGGCGGTCCGGGACGGCGCCTGGGAGGGGGCGGGCACATTGGGGCGCGGGATCGGCGCCGGGCTCGCCACCTGGGTGTTGGGCCGGGCCATGGGCGCCGTGGCGACGGCGACGGCCGGGGTCCCCACGACGGAGGGGCGCTGACTCGTCTGAGGCTGGGCCATGGCCGCCATGGGTGCGGTGCTGCCCTGCGCCATGGCGGGGGCAGGAGCGCCCTGGGCCGAGGGCATCGACCGGATTCCGGAGCGCGTAGAGCCAGTCGCGGGAGGCTGTACCGGGGGAATCGCGGGCCTCGAGCTCGTGCTGGGGGCTCGAGCCTGCTGACCGGCCGCCTGCCTCATCCTCGCCTGCTCGGCGGCCTCGGCACTGGAGGCCTCCGCGGCTGGAGGCGGAGGTGTCGCCGCGGCGGGGATCGGACGAGGGCCACTCCCGGACTTGGGGCTGGGGGCGGGACGAGGGCCGGAGCCCGTGCCCGAGCGGGAGCCCGCCAGGTTGGGACGAGAGCCCGAGCCGGTCCCCGAACCGGAGGCAGCGCCCGCCAACCGCGCCGAGGAGCGCGTGCTGTTCGGCACGTCCAGCTCGCCGGTGCCGCCGGCGGCGTTCACCCGCGGGTGCGAGCCGGAGCCGGACGAGACAGAGCCCGCGGGGGCGTACTCCGACAGCCGGTCTCCCAGTGTGTCCTTGAAGAACTGCGCCACCGCGGCCGGCGAGGAGTTGAGCCGGTGGTGCGCCATCACCGCCTCGATCTCCTCGCGCATCGCCGCGGCCGAGGGCGTGCGCCGCGCCGGATCCTTCACGAGGGCGCGGAGGATGAGATCCGACACATCCTGCGGGATGCTCGGCTTGAGCTGCGAGGGGACGGGGGCCGGCTCGCGGACAATGGCGTTGAGCGTGGCCGCGTCGTGATCGCGGCGGAACGGCAGCTGTGCGGTGAGCAGCTCGAAGAGCACCACGCCCAGCGCGAACACGTCGTTGCGCGCGTCCAGCGGGCGGCCTGCGGCGGCCTCCGGGGAGATGTACGAGATCTTCCCCTTGAGCACGCCCGCCTGGGTGTGATCCTCGCCCTGCACCTTGGCGATGCCGAAGTCGCTGAGCTTCACCGCGCCGTCGAGCGAGATGAGGATGTTGTGCGGGCTGACGTCGCGGTGCACCACCGGGTGCGCGTTACCGGCCGGATCCACGTAGCTGTGGGCGTAGTGCAGGCCGGCCGCCGTCTCCGCGACGATGCGCAGCGCGTGCTCCATGGGCAGCGCCAGGCCCTTGCGGCGCAGCTCGTTTATCAGCCGCTTCAGGTCCGGGCCGCGGACGTACTCCATGAGGATGTACGCCACGCCTTCGGTGACGCCCACGTCGAACGTCTGCACGACGTTGGGGTGCGTGAGGCGCGCATTCGCCCGGGCCTCGGCGAAGAGCATGTCCACGAACTCGGGATTCTCCGCGAACTGCTGGAGAATCTTCTTCATCACCAGGAACTTCTCGAAGCCCTTCACGCCCACCTGCTTGGCGAGGAAGACTTCGGCCATGCCGCCCTGGCCCAGCCGGCGGATGATCTGCAGCTTGCTGCCGCCGTGGTTGCCGCTGATGTCCGTGTTGCCCGCGCTGGCCACGGGCTCCGCGTTGGCCTGGCCAAAGAGGAACTGGGTGGTGGCCTTGGCCTCCAGCGCCTCAATGTCCTCCAGCGGCCTGTCCGTCAGCGGCACGCGCGCCAGGAACTGAGGCAGGTTGGGGATGGAGGCCAGCCGGGAGGCCCCGCCGCACACCACGCACGGGCGCTCCTGGCCCTCGTTCTGCTTGAGCAGCTGCAGGAACGTGGCGGCGTGCTGGCGCTGGTGGTGCAGCTGGCCGCAGTTCTGGCACTCGTACGGCAGCCAGAGCGAGTGGACCTTGGCCGGCAGCGGCTTGCCGGACTTGGCCAGCGGCGAGAGCACCGAGGGCGGCACCCGGCACAGCACCGTCTGCGCGCCCTTGGCGGACGTCTCCAGCACCTGCTCCAGCTTGAGCACTCCCTCCAGCTCCACCTTGGCCACGTGCGAGAAGTCGAACGCGACGCGCCCCTCCAGCCCCGAGGCCAGCCGGCGCACGTTGAGATCGCCCCGGATGACGCTGGCCAGGGTGATGTACGTAATGTCGTCCTGCACCACCTTCAGGTGCGAGGGAAGATCCAGCGGCTCGGCGGCGATGGTGAGGCGCAGGTAGCGCATCACCACCGGATCCACCGTGCCCATGTTCTGCCGGCGCATGTAGCCGAAGAACTCGCTGGGCAGATCCGCGAACTCCAGCGGATTGGAGCAGACCGGGCAGTTGTGCTCGGGGGCGCGGTTCTCCGAGATGACCTGCGCCTCGTCCATCAGGTTGACGGCGCGCAGCCGATCCTCGCTGCAGGTCTTACACGTGTACGGTGCCAGCACCGTGAGCACGCGCGAGACGCCCGAGAAGCCCTCCACCATGTTCAGCTGGTCCACCACCACCGGCGGTGCGTAGACCACGTACATGCTGATGGCGCCCTGGGGCAGCCTGGAGACGAACTCGATCCACTTCCGCACGCCGAACGAGCTGATGCGGTCCACGGCGCCGAGATCGAGGATGACGATCCCGGTGAGGTCCGGGGTGCCGGACGTGAGCGGGAACGTCTCGTCAATGACGCCAGAGATCCGCACGTGGGTGATGTTGCCCACGCGGGACTGGCTGATGTGTGCGTTAGAACCCTGGTTCTCCACCGGCCCTACCCTCATTCCGTACAGAACAGCAGCGACTTGGGGAGCCCGGCGCGACGGCGCACATCCCCGAGATCCACCGCGCACAGCACGCGCGACTCACGCCCCCGGAGAACGCGCACGGCGATGGCATCGCTGTGCTCGATCATCCGCCTCAGCCCCAGCCCCGCCCCGCCGCCTGAAGAATTGACCTGCACACGCCCTCCATAGGAATCCAGTGCCCGGGCGAAGGGCCCCGTGGTCAACCGTCCAAACCGATCCACTGCCTCCAGGTAGATGCGCGCGCCGTCCACCGCCAGGCCCAGCTCGCAGGCATCCTCCTGATCGACTTCCTGCACCTCGGTACGCCTGTGGGCGTACTTCGGTTGCCCCTGCGCGTCCACAGGCGCATCCAGCAAGGCATTGACGGCCAGCTCGTGCAGCACGTCCGCCGCGAGCTGGGCCGCCGTCTTCGAGCCACCGGCCTCCTGCACCACCAGGGAGGCCGCGTCCGCGGCGTGCTGCACGTCCCGCATCCGCCGCAGCTTCTGCCGGGCCACGGACAGCCCCTGAGGCACCAGGGGTCCGCCGCGCAGCACGGCCCCCAGCAGGTGCGCTTCCCACTCCGTGGGCCCGCTCTCCGGCTCGCGCGTGGCCAGCAGCAGCGCGGGCGGATCTCGCCGGAGCAGCTCCGCATGCGCTGGCAGGAGCCGGCCGTCGAAGAGGACGAGCCGGCGCACGGAGGCCCGCGCCCCACCCGCCTCCTCGGTGCCCGAGAACAGGGAGACCCCACCCCGCGCGAGCGTGGGGGCCACCTGCTCGAGCACCGTGGGTGCGAGCGAGGGATCTGCAATCAACAGGAGGCCCTTGTCGGCCCCCAGATGGGAAGCGGGTCTCAAAGTGGCCTAGTAGCGGAGCTTGACTTCGCTGAAGACGCCTCGCCCGGGAGCCGGGAAGCCGTGGGACTCCTCGTACTGGGAGTCGAACAGGTTGGTGCCCAGCAGCGACACGGACACGCCCTCGTTGACGTTCAATCCCACGCGGGCGCTGGCGGTGACGTAGCCCGGCAGCTTCACGCGCTGAACGGCGCCCGTGGACTCCACGATGAAGCCCGGATCGAAGCGCGAGCCCACGAAGAGGCCGTACACCTCCGCGAAGCCCACCTTGCCGATGTTGGTGCGGGCGCGGGCGTAGAGGCGGTGGTGCGGCGCGTAGTCCAGCTGCGTGGACTTACCGCCGTCGTACGGCAGGGACTGCGCGTCCAGGAACTGGTAGGCCAGGTCGAACGAGGAGTTGACGGAGGGGATCTGCGCGGCCGCCTCCAGCTCCGCGCCCACCACGCGCGCGTCGCCGATGTTCCGGAACTGCGAGGTGGAGCCGAACATCAGCTGCTGGTTGATGAAGTTCTCCGCGCGGTTGTAGAAGCCCGTGGCCGTCAGGCGCACCCGGCGCTGGAAGGGCCAGAAGTCCACCGCCAGCTCGTAGGTGTCCAGCGTCTCCGCGCGCAGGTCCGAGGCGCCGAGCAGCGTGGCCGCGTACATCTGCTGGTTGATGGCGAGCTCCGCCAGCGTGGGCGCGCGGAAGGCGCGGCCGTAGTTGGTGCGCAGGGTGAGATCGTCCGACGCGTGGAACACGATGGAGGCGCGCGGGGAGATCTGATCCTTGCGCGCTTCCCACACGGTCACCGGGATCTGGTACCGGTCGTAGCGGGCGCCAGCGCTGAGCACCAGCCGGCTCATCGGCCGGAACTCGGCGTCCACGAAGCCGCCGAGGATCGTCTGCGTCGTGTCGTCCGAGGTCAGCCCCGGCAGGATGTTCTGGTTGTTGACCACGTCATCCTTCACGTCGCCGCCGAAGGTGACATTGATCTTGTCCAGGGTGAGCAGCGCCCGCACCTCACCGCCGAACCGGCGGCGCTTGCCGAGCGTGGGCTGCAGCTCGTCGGTGATCATGTTCTTCAGGTCGATCTTGCGGCGCTTGAAGAGCGCGAAGCCCTGACCGAACACGCGCACGTTGTCCGTCACCTGGGCGTCGAACTGGGCGGCGGCGTTGAGGTTCTCCACGTGCTCGTTGTCGTCCGGGGTGTAGTGGCACCGGCCGCAGTTGCCGACGGTGGAGATCTGCTGCCCGCCCGGGCGGCCGAGGTTGGCGTTGGTGTAGTCCGCGTCGAAGGAGAAGTTCTTCACCTTCACCTTGCCGCTCACCTGGTGGACCAGCGAGTCCTCGTTGGTGTCCACGCGGTTGACGCGCGAGTCGTTGAAGAGCTGCGGGCCGTCCGAGCTGAAGCCGTAGTAGCTGGCCAGCGCCTCGACGGGGCCCATGCGGCCCGCCGCCGTGGTCTGCACGCGGAAGGTGTTGTCCTGGCCCGCCAGCACGCGGCCGTCCACGCCGAAGTCCCGGCCCTCCTGGATGACGTCCGAGGGCTGCCGCTCGATGAGGTTGATCACGCCGCTGAAGGCGTTGGAGCCGTACAGCGAGGACCCCGGGCCGCGGATCACTTCCACCTGCTTGAGGTTGGTCAGCGGCGTCGTCTCATCCGCGTAGAACTGGCCCGTCCAGGGATCCGTCATCGGACGGCCGTCCTTGAGCAGCAGCAGGCGGTTGGAGAGGTAGTTGGAGCCCAGGCCGCGCGCGCTCACGGCCACCTTGCGCATGGCGCCGCGGCGGCACTCGAGGCCGGGGAAGTACTGGATGGCCTCGCAGAGCGTGAAGGCGCCGGTGCCCTCCAGCTCCTCGGCGGGGATCCACGCCACCGTCAGGGGCACGTCCTGCAGCCGCTGGTTGCGCTTACCCGCGGTGGTCACCACGGCCTCGCTCAGCAGCTGGTTCACCGCCGTCTCGATGGAGTTCTGCCCCGCGAGCGGATCATCCAGGCCCACGCCCGCCATGCTGGAGGGCGGCGGCAGCGGACGCTGGCCCTCGGGGCCGGCGAAGGGCGCGGTGTTCGTGAGGTTGGAGGAGGCACCCGGCTCCGGAGCGGCCAGGCCGCCGGGAGGAGGCACCGAGGGCGTGCCCGTCATGGGCGCCGGCGCGGGCGCCGTCACGGAAGCCGGCTCCGGCGTGGGCTCGGGGGTCACGGGGCTGATCGCGTGGCTGCTCCCGGAGGAAGAGGTGGGCTCCTCCGTCATCGACGGGGTCACCGTCGGATCTTCCGCGGGCGGAGTGTCCAACGGCGACGGAGACGGAGCGGGCGCGGGCGTGGCCGAGGTCGCGGGCGTGTTCTTGCCCTTCTTCAGCCCCTTGCCGGCCTTGCCCTTCGCTCCCTTCGCCTTGGCATCTCCCGCGGCGGCCTTCGGCGGCTTCGCCGAGGCCGGGGTCTGGGCCTCGGCAGTGCCGGTGCCGAGCCCCACGGCGAGACAGAGGGCCAGTGAGATCCGCAGCAGCCCGCGCGCCTGGCGCTGCCCAGAGAGAACCACAGCCGCGACACGGCGCGGCCAACTCATTACAGTCGAGTGCATCATTCTCACATCCGCTAGTGGAGCAGCCTTCTACGTTTCTTGAAGCCCCGAACAACAGGTGGAGCGCCGGAGCCCCCTCCAACCCAGGGTTTGGCCCAAACGCTCGAACTGTCAGATTCAAGTTACCCTACTGCCTTCATGTGAGCCAAGTGGAGGGCCAGACCCGCTCGGGAGCCCTTCCCCCCACCCGCCCCCCCGGACCAGATGACGCGGCGCGAGGACACCCTCGTCCCCTCCCACGTCGCCACCCCACCCCCTGGCCTCCCCCGCTCCCCTCCACCTGACGGGTAGTGGGGTCCCCTGCCACATCCTACCTGACCGGGCGGCTCACCGCCCGATCCTTGTCTCAGTCTCAGCTCTGTCCCAGCGCTGTCTCAGTCATCAGGCTGCTCGTCGGAGACGTCCATCGCGGTGGTGAAGTTGGGGAGCACCGGGTTGAGCTCGCCCGAAGTGACGAGCGCGTCCGTGTCCACTCGCAGCGTGGGCGAGTCGACGATGACGGGCTGGCGGCGCGGCGGGCCCTGCTGGACGAGCTTGCGGAACTCCTCGAAGTCCCGGCCCTGCACCTTCACGAAGGAGCTGAAGGGCGCCACGGCCCCCAGCTTCGGCAGGCTGTCCCCCAGGTCCGCGCCGCGCAGCGTCACCAGCAGCGCGCCGGGGACCTTGGTGCTGCGGTAGAGCACCCGCGCGTCCTTGGGCACGTGCGCCAGCGGGACGAGCGCGGCCTCGGCGCCCTTGGCCTCGAGCATCTTCAGCGCCGACTCCACGTTGGGCACGGACACCAGCTTGAAGTGCTTCTGCGCGTCCAGATCGCCCGCGAAGATGACGTTGGAGACGAACTTCGGGTCCGAGGGCCCCGCCCCCTTGGTGAGCGCCAGCCGCTTGCCGGCCAGATCCTTCACCGCGCCCTTGCCGTAGGAGACGACGGCCCAGCGCTGCGCGGTGTCCCCCGAGAGCGCGGCGAAGGCCACGGGGGTGGCCTTGGCGCCCAGCTGCACCGCGGCCCACCCGTCCACCACCGCGAAGTCCAGGGTGCCGTCGGAGATGGCCTTGGAGAAGTCCTCGTAGCGGCCGAAGCTCTTGGCCGCCACGGGCTGCCCCAGGGAGGTGCCAATCTGCGCCGCCAGCTTCTCGGCGAACTCGAAGCGCTCCTGGCCATCCGCCAGGGTGGTGGGCAGGAAGACGCCCAGGGTGGTCTTCTTCTCGGCCCACGCGGCGGGTGCCAGGGCACACACCAGCAGGAGCCCAATCAACAGGCGTGCGGTCTTCATGGCAGGGTCTCCGTAGCGGTGGCACCGCCGGCGTTGGAGTCGGCGTCGGAGTCGGAGTCGGACGCGCCGCCGCTGAGCCCATAGAGGGCGACGAGCCGATCCTTCCACTCCTTCACGGCGGCCATGCGCGGGCCGCCACTCGAGGCCAGGTAGCGGCGGTAGGACTCCACCGCCTCGGGGATGTCGTTGCGGCGCTCCTGGGCGTCGATGCCCAGGTTGAGCGTGGCGGTGGACACGGAGGCCTCCAGCTTGCGCCACTCGGCCACGGCGTTGGCGGCCTTGCCCTGGCGGTACGCCACGCAGGCCAGGTTGTGCTGGAGCACGGCGCTGTCCGGCTCGGTGGCGAGCGCGGCCTTGAAGGCCTTCTCCGACAGCTTGAAGTTGCCCGCGGTGTAGGCGCGCTCACCCTCGAGCCGGTTGAGCGAGTACGAGAGCGCGGCGATCCACTTGGCCTGCCAGGGCGAGGGCTTCTTGGCGGCCGCGGCGAGCGTCTTGCGCGCCTGGGGCACCTGCTCCTTGCGGTAGAGCATATAGGCCTCGGTGAGCGCGCGCGTGTTGGCCGCGGCCCAGCGGGGCGCCGGGGTGAGGGCCTTCTTCAGGGAGGCCGTCGCGTCCCCGAAGCGCTTGTCCTCGGCGTACACGAGCGCGCGGGTGAAGGCGGCCAGCTTGGCCAGCTCCGGCTGCTTGGCGAGGGAGAACTTCTCCGCCAGCTCCACGTCCTTCTGCGCCGCCCCGGCCTCTCCCTTCTCCAGGCTGTCCAGCGAACGGCGCAGCAGCAGGAGCGGCAGGTTGGCCTGGGCCAGCTCGCGGGCCGCCTTCGAGTTGACCTGCTGGGAGAGCCGGTCCACGGCCTCGTTCACGCGCCCCAGCTCCACCTCGGCCAGCGCGGCGCCCACGGACACGTCCTCCAGCTCCGACGGCTGCTCCGTCAGCTTCGCGGCCTGCTCGAAGGACTCGAGCGACTTCTGCGCGTCCGCGGCGCCCTGGCGGGCGTAGCCCAGCAGCCAGTGCTCGCGCCAGGTGGCGCCCGGCAGCGTCACGCCCTGCTCCAGCACGGCACGCGCCCCGGCGAAGTCGCGCTTCTGCAGCAGCGCGGCGCCGAGCCGGCGGGCCATGGCCGAGCTGTGCTCGAGATCGAACGCGCGGCGCAGATCTCGCACGGCATCATCCAGCCGGTTCGTCTCCGCGCGGCTCCGGGCGCGGTGCGCCAGCGAGCGGGCCAGCCACTTGGAGGCGCTCGCGTTGCCCGGCTCGACGGAGAGCGCGTTGGAGTAGTCCTCGATGGCCTGATCCCACTGGCCGGTGGCGAAGTGGTCCGAGCCCAGCAGGTTGTAGCCGAGCGCCTGCCGCGGGGCGAGCTCCACCACGCGGCGGTGCACCTCCACCGCGCGCTGGAAGCGGCCGGCGCGGCGGTTGACGGAGCCGAGCGAGGCCCAGAGATCCAGGTTGTTGCCGCCGGCCTGCACCGCGGCCTCCAGGTAGCGGATGGCCTCCTCGTTGCGGCCCTGCGCCTGCAGCGCCTTGCCCACGGCGATCTGCGCAGGCACCAGGCCGGGCGCCAGCTGGAGCACCTTGCGGAACTCGCCCTCGGCCTCGGCGGACTTCTTCTGCGCCAGCCGCACGTCACCCAGCAGCAGGTGCGCCACGGGGGTGCTGCCCAGCTTCACCAGGGCCACCGCCTGCGTCTCCGCGCCCGCCACGTCTCCGGCGTTCAGCAGCATGCGCCCCAGGCGCTCCTTGGGCTCGGCGGCCTGCGGGAACTTGGTGACCAGGCTCTGCACCAGCACCTGCGCCTCCTTCGGCTTGCCCTCCATGTCCAGCACGGCGGCCAGGCCCATCTGCACCGAGGCCGACTCCGGCCGGCCCGCCTGGGCGCGCTGGAAGGAGGCACGCGCGGAGGCCGCGTCCTTGCGGATCAGGTGCGCCTTGCCGATGAGCTCGTGGATCTGGAAGTCGTTGCCCGCCAGCTTCTCCGGGCGCTGCGTCAGGTAGCGCTGGAGCTTGCTGATGGCCAGGTCTCCCCGCTGCTCATAGAGGTAGTAGGTGCCCAGGTAGTAGTTGACGATGAGGTGCTCGAGCTTGTCCGCGGTGGACACCTGCTCCAGCAGCGGGAGGGCCTCCGGGTAGCGGCGCAGCTTGAACAGCGCCACGCCCAGCGGATACGCCACCGCCAGCTCGTTGGGGTTGGCCGTCAGCATCGGCTGCAGCTTCTCCACGACGCGGGCGTGGTCCTGCAGCGTGTTGGCCACGGTGCCCAGCCCGGCGGCGGCCGCCACGTTGGAGGAGTCCGCGGCGAGCGCCTGCTCATAGAACTGGAGCGCCTTGCGGTACTTCTCCTCCGCTTCCTTCTTGTTGCCCGAGGTGACGGAGGCACTGGCGGCGACCTGGGCGGCGTCACCTTCCTGCACCAGCCGCTGGGACTCGGTGAGCGGCGGCGGCCGGTACTGGGCGAAGGCCGCCGTGCCGACGAGCGCGTGGATGAGGACGAGCGCCGCGGAGAGGCGGCAAGAGGGGGTTCGAGTGAGGCGTCTCATGAGGTTCAAGGGCTAGGAGGCAGGGCTGAACTCGGCGACAACGACGGTGATGTCATCGCGCTGGGGTTGGCCGGCACTGAAGGCGCGCACGTCCGCCATGATGGCGTCTCGCAGGCCCTCGGCGGACTGCTGCGAGTTGGCCTGCACGGCGGCGCTCAGGCGCTGCGTGCCGTAGAGCTTGCCGCCGCCGTCCCGGGCCTCGGTGAGGCCGTCCGAGTACCAGACGACGATGTCGCCCGGGCGCAGCTGCGCCTGGCGCGAGGAGTACTGCGAAGCCACCGAGGCGCCCAGCAGCGGGCCGCGCGCCGGCAGCGAGGCGAACTGGCCGGAGACGCGGTTGTAGACGCAGGCCGCCGGGTGGCCGCCGGCCGCGTAGTCGATGAAGCCCGTCTGCGTGTCCACCACGGCCAGCGCGCTGGACATCTGGTACTCGCCGCGCCCCAGGTGGGCCAGGGTGATGTTGAGCGCGCTGATGAGCACCTGCGAGTTGAGCTGATCCGGCTCGCGCATCGTCATGGCCGAGGCGAACCCGCTGGTCGCGCTGGTGGCCACCAGCGCCGTGGAGAGGCCGTGGCCCGTCACGTCGCCGATGCCAATGGCCACGCGCTGCTCGTCCAGCGGGGCGCGGAACCACCAGTCGCCGCCGCACGCGTCCGCCGTCACCACCACGCCGGCGATGCGCAGCGGACCGACCTGCAGTGCCTCGCGGCCGGGAGACAGCGTCTCCTGCACCGTGCGCGCCAGCGACATCTCCCGCTCCAGCTGCGCCTTGACGCGCACGTCCTCGAGCAGGACCTTGATGCGCTCGGCCATGTGGTTGAACACCACGCCCAGGGTGCGCACCTCGCGGCCGGCGCCGGAGGCCTGCCCGGTGCTGCGCGCGTTGAGATCACCGGCGGCCAGCTGCATCACCTTGCGCGTGAGCACGCCGAGCGGGCGCGTAATCCGGTGACTCTGGAAGGCCACCAGCACGCCGGCCAGCACCATGAAGCCCAGGCCCAGGCCCAGGGAGCTCAGCGTGGACTTGCGCAGCGTCTCGCGCTTGCTCTCCTCCAGCTCCTCGATCTGCTTCTGCAGCCCCTCGAGCGAGTAGCTGATGACGATGAGCCCCTTGCCCGACTGGGAGCCGTAGTCCAGCGGCTCCTGGAACTCGAAGACGGGCTGGTTCTGGAAGAAGGCGCTGGTCCAGCCGCGCTCCGCCTTGCGGGCGCCGGTGGTGGTGCCGAGCTTGGCCTCCTTGTCCGAGTCGGCCACCAGCTGCCCCTCGGCGTCGAACATCTGCACGCGGAGGATGTTGTGGTTGTCCTCGATGATGGAGCGCGCCACCTCGGTGAGGAAGCTGTAGTTGTTGTCGCGCAGCGACGTGGCGGAGGTGAGCGCCAGGGTGTGGCTCACCGTCTGGCCGAGCTCGCGGGCCTGGCTCTGGAGCCGCTCGCGGAAGCGCTCCGAGGTCTCCTCGAACTGGCCCTTGGTGGACACGAAGGACAGCCCCGCGAGCATGCCCACGATGAGGGTCACCAGCAGGCCCGTGGAGAGCAGCAGGAGCTGGTCCAGCCGCATGCCGCGGATGGAGGCCACATCGGGCAGCTCACCGGCCTCGAGCGGCGCGACGATGGTGCCCGTCATCTCCCCCGCCACCGGCGCCGCCAGCGTGGTGCTGGTGAACTGGATGGACTGATGGGAGGAGGTCGATTCGATCGGAGCGGTACCGGTAAAGGTCCCCTCCCGGGCAACCCCTGGGATCGAGGTCTGCGAGGCGTCTTCAGGGGCAGCGCTGAGGCGCGAGTTGGGCTTGTTGGACAAGAGCACACCTGGTCTACGGGCCGCGCAAAAAACGCGGGCTGGCGGTAGAAGTGGCCGGACTTTAGCGTACTTCCGCGAGAGTGCGAGCCCCTGGCTCCCCTGCCTGCAGCCAGCCGCCGCTCGGATTAGGATGAGTGTACCAGCTCCGCCATGGCACTCCGCTTCCGGGTGGCCGGCTTCCCCGTCCAGGTCCACCCCCTCTTCCTCCTGACCGCACTGGCCACCGGCGCCACCGGCTGGCGGAGCCCCGCGCGCGTGGTGGTGTGGTTCAGTGTCGTCTTCCTCTCGGTGCTGATTCACGAGCTGGGACACGCACTGGCGTTCCGGCGCTTCGGCCATGGAGCGAGCATCGCCCTGCACGGGCTGGGGGGGAGGACTTCGAGCACGGGCGGCAGGCCCCTCACTCACCGTCAAGAGCTCGGGCTCTCCCTGGCCGGGCCGGCGGCAGGCTTCCTCCTGGGGGGCCTGGTGCTCGCGCTCCAGCACTTCACGCCCGTGGGGCAGGCAGGCGGGCTCGTGGGCTACGCCGTGGGCTCCCTGCTGTGGACGAACTTCGGCTGGGGGATCCTCAACCTGCTGCCCATCCTCCCGCTGGATGGAGGCCACGCCCTGGCGGCGGTGATCCGCCAGCGCGGGGGGAACCGCTTCGAGTGGCTCATCCACGGCATCTCGCTGGCGACCGCGGCCGCGGGCCTGGTGCTCGCCATCCGCTGGAAGAACCCGTGGCTGGGCTCGTTCGCGCTCGTGCTCGGCGTGCTGAACCTCGGGCCGTTCGCCCGGGCGTGGGTGGAGCGGCGCTACATGAGCCGGATCCGCGCCGTGTCGAAGCGCGCGCGCCCCTCCGTCCAGGCGCACGAGGCCTCGGCCAGCATCGAAGGGTTCCTCTCGCAGCTGCGTCCGAGCCCGCCCTCCTCCCCGCCCCATCACTCCCCCGCGCCCAAGCGCCCTGCCCCGCCTCCGCCGCCCCAGCGCGCCTCCCCCGAGCAGGAGTTCCTCGAGCTGCCCCCCGATCCCCGATTCCTGGGCGAGTGGCTGCTGGACAACGGGCTGGCGGAGCTGGCCCTCCCGTCGCTGCGGACCTCCTTCACCGAGGCGCCCACGCCGCAGACGGGACATGCGCTCGCCACCGCCCTGCTGGAGGCGAGCCGCTACGCGGAGGTGACCCGGCTGCTCTCCAGCCCGGAGGTGGCGCACCTGGGGGATGACACGCTGCAGCTCATCGCCACGCGCGCCGAGGCCGCCGGCCAGCCCGCGCTCGCCACGCGCGCCCGGGAGCTGCTCCTGGGCCGCGCCTCGGCTCGCGCGCCGCGCGCATGACTCCGAGAAGTCCGGCTGATTGCCGCACCGCGCCACGCGCGAGGCATTTCCGGGCTGGCGGACATCCGAGCGCGCGGCACGCTTGAGTGGACCCGGAGCGGTTGGGGTATAGGGGCGTCTCCCCACTCTCCAGGAAGCCTCGCGTGTCCCGACCCCGTTTGATCAACCGCGAAGAAGCGTCTGCTCCGCTCGATCGCGAGCTGCTCGTCAGGCTCCACGACTTGATGGTGAAGACGCGCGTCCTCGAGGAGCGCCTCATCCAGATGTACAAGCAGGGCCACGGGTACTTCTGGATCGGCGGCCCCGGCGAGGAGGCCTTCAACGTCCCGCTGGGCCTGCTGATGAAGAAGGGCCAGGGGCTGGACCACGACTACCTGCACGCGCACTACCGCCAGTCCGGCACGCTGCTGGCCATGGGCGAGGAGCCCATCGGGGCGCTGCGGCAGATGAAGAACACGGCCACGGACCCGTACTCGGGGGGCCGCAACTTCGCGGGCCACTTCTCCAAGCGGGAGTGGAACATCGCCCCGGTGTCCTCGCCCATCGAGGTGCAGTACTCCATCGCCCCGGGCACGGCCATGGCACAGAAGCGCCACGGCGGGGACGGCATCACCATCGTCACCGGCGGAGACGCGGGCACGGCCGAGGGCGACTTCGCCTCGTGTCTGGTGTGGAGCAGCCGCCCCGCCAACCCGCTGCCCCTCCTCATCATCGTCACCAACAACAAGTGGGGCATCTCCACCACGGCGGACGGCCAGCACGGCGAGACGCGCATCTCCGACCGCGCGCGCGCCTTCAACATCCGCTGCAAGACGATCAACGGCAACGATCCGCTCGAGTCCTACCGCGAGCTGAAGGAGGCGATGGACTACGTGCGCAAGGAGCGCAAGCCGTTCATGCTGGAGGCCCTGGTGTCGCGCCTGTACGGCCACTCCTCCGCCTCGGGCGCCAACTTCGTGACCAACGAGGTGGACTGCCTCAAGGAGTTCGAGGCGAAGCTGGAGAAGGAGGGCGTGCTGACGCGCGAGCAGATGGACGCCCTGCGCAGCCGCTACACCGAGGATCTGGCCACCGCCGCCCGCCAGGTGCGGGACGAGCCGCAGCCGGCTCCCGAGACCATCTGGAACCACATCTACGCGGAGAAGAAATAACCATGGCCAACATGGCACAGGCCGTCCGCATGGCCCTGCACTACGCCGAGGAGAACCTGGGCGTGATGGACATCTTCGGCGAGGACGTGGGCCCGCCGCTGGGTGGCGTCTTCACGGCCACGCAGGGCCTGAAGAATGCGTGGAACTCGCCGCTGGACGAGCGCGGCATCATCGGCACGGCCATTGGCCTGGCCATGGCGGGCCAGCGCCCCGTGGCCGAGATCCAGTTCGCCGACTACATCTACAACACCATCGATCTGCTGAAGATCGCGGGCAACACGCTCTGGTCGAGCAACGGCGACTGGAACCTGCCCATGGTGGTGAAGACGCCGGTGGGCAGCGGCATCCGCGGGTCCATCTACCACTCGCACTCGTTCGACGCGACGGCCACCCATATCCCGGGGTGGAAGATCGTCATGCCCTCCAACCCGCTGGATGCGTACGGGCTGATGCTCGCCGCCTGCCAGGAGCTCAACCCCGTCATGTACCTGGAGCCCAAGGCGCTCCTGCGCGTGAAGGGCGAGGAGCGCATCCCCGGCGAGCCCGAGGACGAGAAGCAGCTGTCGAAGATGATCGACGCGCCGCTGGGAGACCGCTCGGCGTGGAAGCCGCAGTGGCCCGCGCTGCAGCCGTACGTGGTGCCCATCGGCCAGGGCAAGGTAGTGCGCGAGGGCGCTCAGGTGACGGTGGTCAGCTATGGCCGCACCCTGCCCCTGTGCGCCAAGGCGGCGGACAGCCTGCGCGAGCAGGGCGTGAGCGCGGAGGTCATCGACCTGCGCACGCTGTGGCCCTACGACTGGAACCTCATCAAGGGCTCCATCGAGAAGACGGGCCGCGTGCTGTACGTGAACGAGGACACCGAGGTGACGAACTTCGGCGAGCACCTGGTGCGCCGCACAGTGGACGAGCTCTTCTACAAGCTGCTGGCGCCCCCACGCCTGCTGGCGGGCAAGTTCGTGCCCGGCATCGGCCTGGCGGACAGCCTGGAGATGGCCTCCGTGCCGCAGCAGGCGGACATCACCGAGGCGATCCGCAAGCTCGCGTCCGAAGAGCCGTAAGCACCGCAACGCAGGTGTAGGTCTCCGGGCCGCCGCTCCCAGGGTGGAGGAGAGGCGGCCCTTTCGTTAGACTCCGAGAGACGTGTCTACCCCCATCGCCAAGAACTCGACGCCCTCTCCTACGCCCGCGACCTCCGCCGCGTTCCGCATCCGCCGCGCCCGCCGGGGAGATGTCGAGGCACTCTCCACGCTGCTCCGGGAGTTGGGCTACACGGACGGCTCGGACACGCAGACGGTCCACTGGGTCACCAGCCATCCGGAGATCGAGATCTTCGTGGCCTGCGATCCGCAGGACCGGCCCGTGGGCATGCTCAGCCTCTCGCACCGTCCACAGCTGCGGCTGCGCGGGCGCATCGCCACGGTGGACGAGCTGGTGGTGACGGAGCCGTGGCGGCGCCGGGGCGTCGGCCGGGCGCTGCTGCTGCACGCCATCGAGCGGGCGCGGGTGCTGAGCGTGAAGCGGCTGGAGCTGGCGGCCCGCCGGGACGTGGGGACCGAGACGGCGCGCTTCTACGAGGCCTGCGGCTTCGTGGCGGACTGCATGGTGTTCCGCCACTCGGGCTCTTGAGGCGCGGCGCGCCGGGCGCTCCAGGCCGTGCGGACTAGCGCTTGAGGCTGTCGATGACGCTCTGGAGCCGCGCGCGGTCCGCGTCGCTCATCTCCGTGAAGCGCACCCCGATGGCCTCGGACTCGTCCCGCACCCAGGCGATGACGCCCCGGAGCTGGAAGGCCTGGCCCTCGACGACCATGTCCATCTGGACGGACGCCCCCACGTCATAGGCTCGCCGGGTGCGCAGGCACAGCCCCCCCGCGGACACGTTCAGCGAGTAGGCCCGCAGGGCCCTGGCGGCCTCCTGCGTGTCGTTGAAGTGCACCTCGAACCGCGCAGAGACCCGCTCCTCGGTCCGGCGGTTCATGAGGTCATCCTGCCCCATGGCTGTCATATCAGCGGAGTTGCTGTTCATGTGGAACTGGGACTCCCAAGAGCAGCGCTGCGAATCAAACGGCCGACCTGACAATGAGGGCTCGACTGGCCCCTGCCCATCCCCCGAGCCCAGCAAGTGTCGACTGTCTCCCAGCCCTTGTTCAAGGGGTCCCCCCTGCTCCCCTTCCCTCTGGACACGGGGCCTTCTCGATTGTCCGGAAGTTCCGAGCCGCGAGCGTGAATATTCTGGAATCTTTCAGAGTGAGCGCCGCTCAGCCGGTGTTGCGCATGCCGGCCGCGATGCCGTTGAGCGTCAGGAGCAGCGGCCGGTCCACCTCGCCCTGTCCTTCGCGCTTGCGGCGCAGCAGCTCCACCTGGAGGAAGGACATGGGGTCCACGTAGGGGTTGCGAAGGGAGATGGAGCGCTGGAGCTGGGGGTTGTGGTCCAGCAGCCGGGCCTCGCCCGTGAGGCGCTTCACCCAGCGGCGCGTGCGCGAGTGCTCGGCCCGGATGCGCTGCCAGAGCTCTCGCGTGGCCTCCGGGGCCAGCGTCGCGTAGCGCGAGGCGATGGTGATGTCGCTCTTGGCCAGCACCATCGTCACGTTGTCGATGACGGTGCGGAAGAACGGCCACTGGAGGTACATCCGCTTCAGCAGCACCAGCCCGTCCGGCTTCGCCGCGAAGGCCTCCAGCGCCGAGCCCACGCCATACCAGCCCGGCAGGATGGCCCGGTTCTGCGTCCACGCGAACACCCAGGGGATGGCACGCAGCGACTCGAGCCCGCCGGCCTTGCGCTTGCTCGGGCGCGAGCCGATGGGCAGCGCGGAGATCTCCTCCACGGGCGTGACGGCGGTGAAGAACTCGACGAAGCGAGGATCCTCCCACACGAGCCCGCGGTACTCGCGCCGGCCTGTCTCCGCGAGCGTGTCGAAGGCCTCGCGGAAGCTCGTCTCGTCCTCCGGAGCGGGGCGTGGCTGGGCATCCATCACGTGCAGCAGCACGCCGCCCAGGGCCAGCTCCAGCGTGCGCCGCGCCAGCTCCGGCCGCGCGTACTTGTGGTCCAGCGCCTCGCCCTGCTCCGTCGCCTTGTACCCGCCCGCGAGGCTCCCTCGGGGCAGCGCGAGGATGGCCTGCTGCGCCGGACCGCCTCCGCGCGCCACAGACTCGCCCCGGCCGTGGAAGAGGCGCAGGGGGATGCCCTCCTCTTTCGCCACCTGCGTGAGCGCCACCTGGGCCCGCTGGAGCGCCGCGGCGGCCGCCAGCAGGCCCACCTCCTTCCCCGAGTCGCTGTAGCCCACCATCACCTCCTGCACGCCTCGGGCCTGCACGTGGCGGCGGTAGGTGGCGTCCGCGAAGAGGGTCTTCAGCACCTTCGGCCCGTCATTCAGCGCGCCGAGCTGCTCGAACAGCGGGACGATGTCCACCGTGGCGCAGCCGCGCTCCGCGTCCCACAGGCCCGCGTGCCGCGCGCACCGGAACGCCGCCAGCACATCCTCCGCGGTGCTGGCCATGGAGAGGATGAACGTGCGGCACGCCACCTCACCGGACTCGGCCTGGGCGTCGCGCACCCGATCCAGCACCCCGAGCAGCCGCGCCCCACCTTCGGAGGGAGCAGGCCCTCCATCCAGCGAGGCGCTGGCGCTGATCGCGTCCTCGGCGGGGACGCGGAACTCCAGCTCGACCAGGTGGAAGCCCATGGCGTGGACCCGCTCCAGCACCCGCCGCACGTGCCTCAGGCCGGCGCGCTCGGCCTTCACCTCCACGAGCGTGCGCTCGATGAGCTCCAGCTCCTTCAAGAACGCGGCGGGCGAGCGGTAGGCCACGGGGGACATGGGCTCGGTGCGCCCGGCGCGCTGCCCCTCGACGTACCGGAGCGCGAGCTGGAGCCGGGCCTCCATGAAGCGCAGCTTGCGCCGCCATGGCTCACCCGCGGTGCGCGGCCCCTGGCGACGGGCCACCTCGGGCAGTTCGGCCTCGTCCCGCTCGAGCGAGACGCGCAGCGCCTCGGGCGTGGGGGCGTGCAGATCCGACTGGGACAGGGCCACGCCGAGCGCCTCCACGTCGCGCAGCAGCATGCGCAGGCCGCGGGCGCGGTGGGCGCGCAGCGTGTCCTCGAGCACCTCGGGAGTGACGAGCGGGTTGCCGTCCATGTCACCGCCCACCCATGAGTGCAGCCGCACGGGCGTGGGGATGGGGCCGAGGGGCTCGCCATAGGCGCGCTCGAAGGCCCAGGAGATGACCTCGGGCAGCCGCGCGAGCTGGTCCGCCAGCACCTCCTCCACGTACCAGAGGACGTTCTTCACCTCATCGCCCACGGAGGGGCGCATGCGCCGCAGCTCATCCGACTGCCACAGGGCAGTCACTTCCTCGCGCACGGACTCGAAGTTCTCCGCGAGCTCCTGGGGCGTCAGCGCGCAGCGGTCCCGATCCTCCAGCAGCCGCTGGATGCGGTAGAGCTTCTCCAGCAGCGTGCGGCGCGCGGCCTGGGTGGGGTGCGCCGTGAGCGTCAAGGTGAACTGAAGCGAGCCCAGGGTCTGGCGCACGCGATCCTTGGAGATGCCCGCGTCACGGAGGGCGTGGAACGTGGCCTCCAGAGAGCCACGCTGGGGCAGAGCCTGCGGGTCGCTCGCGTGGGCGCGGAAGCGGCGGATGCGGTGGTGCTGCTCGGCGATGTTGACGAGCTGGAAGTAGACGGAGAAGGCGCGGAGCACGGGCTCGGCCTGCTCCAGCGGCAGCTTCTTCAGGAGCTCGATGAGCTTGGAGGCCGCGGTCTGGCGGCCCTCCTTGGGGCCTCGGCGGCGCTGGATGGAGAGGTGACGGACCTGCTCTTCGAGTTCGAAGAGGTCCTGCCCCTCCTGCTCGATGATGACCTCTCCGAGCAGGCGGCCCAGGAGGCGGACATCTCGGCGGAGCGCTCGGTCTGCGGAACGGGTACGTGCCATGACGCACTGCACCCTAGCGCCACCTGAGGCGGGCCCGTCCAGAAAGCAGTGTCATCGCACAGCAACGGACATCTGGGTCTACCCCGACGGGTTCGAATCCCTTCGGGGACACTGAAAGCCTCCACGCCGCGGCACCGTGAACCTGCCCTTTCAGGAGCGCATTGAAGGGTGCTCAGCCCCGGCGGCGCTCGGCCTCGCGGTAGAGTTGAGTGAGAGAAAAGTCCAGCAGCGAATGGCACGAGCGCATGTAGCGGTGGGCCCGGAGGAACGGAAGCCAGGCGCGGTTGCCGACGCGAACCTGAGCCTCCTCGAGCTTCTTGCGCGGTATCCACTGCCCGCCCAGGTTGCGGACCAGCACCTCACCCAGATACGCGCCCACCGCTGGCACCGCGTGCTCGTCGATGGCGCGTCGCTCGAAGACTCGCGGGAACTCCTCATGCCAGAACTGGTAGTCGACGTCCGTGAGAGACTCGGGGGTCTCTTTGAAGACCGAGGGCACCTTGGTGTGTAGGAGTGCTACGAGGTGCTCAGCGAACAGCGAGTAATGCTCACAGGAGGCCTTGGGGTCCGTCACGTCCGAAGGCAGCGCGGCGTCCGCGGGCAGCCACTCCTCCGGCTCGGGCGGCCGATACGCATTGAACTCCGCGATCTTCCACTGGCGCTCGCTGATGGCGACGCTGTCCACCACGCGAGCCAGAAGAGGAGCGATGTCCGGATGAAAGTGAGGCTCTACGGGGGCGAGTGTGGCGCTGCGCCCCCGCAGGGTTCGCAGGACGGTCTCGAAGTCGAGGTCCGGCCGGAGGTGGACGAGAGCTCGCGCTTGGGCATGGCGAGCCTCCTCGCCGGCAAAGTCCGCGGCGGTGGGAGAAGTCACGAGAAGGATGGAGCCGTTGGGGAGTGCCTCCACCCGGTGGGCCGGCGTGGACAGCATTCGCTCGCGGCCGACCGTCTCCACCAACTTCGGGCCGAAGACATTGAGCCAGCACACCTCATAGACCTTGTCGTGCCTGTCTCTTCTCCAGGTTTCGTCGTCGCGGAAGAACCTCGGGAAATCGGCCAACTCCCTATCCGCCATGCTGTGGGCTGAAGCATAGGTGACGGGATAGCGTGAGGCCCACTCCCCGACCATGTCCACGAAGTGACGACAGCGCTCCGCCTCCGCGAAGAACGAGAGTGGCTGAGCAGTGAGCGAGATGCGCAGTTCGGGAGGGAGAGGCGGGAACCAGAGCCAGAGCGCCATGTCCAACGCAGGCACCTTCGTGCGATAGAGCCCGATGGACGTGCTGTTTTCGTCGCGCTCCTCCTCCAGTCCCTTCCAGATGCCTTCACGGGAGTATTTGCGGTACCGCTTGCCACGAATGACTTCCGGCATCCAGCCGCTCGCGAAGGTCTCAAGGGCTTGGAGGAAGGGCTCCAGCTCGCGCTCAAGTGCAGCCTGGCGGTCGAAGCATCCATCGAAGGTGAGCCTGAGGCTATCCTCCACGGTCGAAATCCGAAGCTTCCGCTCCTTCATTGGACCAGCACCTCCACTCCCTTGACCTGGCTCTGGACTTTGTCCACTGCACTTCTCAGCATTTCTGGCATCGCCGGCTTGAGTGCGCCGCCCTCGTAGATGAGGCGGACCCTGCGGACCTGCACCGCAGGGCCGAGGTATTTGAGAGTGTCTCGGCGGATGTTCAGCGTCTCTCCGTAATACCGCAACGCGTCGCTCGCGTCCGCCTTCATCTGCGCGGGCAATGCCTTATCGTCCAGCAGACTGAGGTCTCGGCTCTTGAAGCTGAAGGACTCCACACGCAGTGGCTGGCCCGCAGGGGGCTGCCTCTCGATCACGAGCACGTCCACGAAGCGCACGCCGGGTTGGCCCTCCTTCGCCACCCCCACGTAGGTCTCGATGAGAGGATCGACGAAGTCCCGGAGCCACAGCCGTTGCGCCCGTGGCAGCGCCGCGTCGGCGCGCAGCAGGGCCACCATGATCCGCTCGAACACCAGCCCTCGGGCGAACCGCCCCCGCAGCCGCTCGTAGCCCTCCCACTGCAGGGACCCTTTGGCCTTCTTTCCCGTCTTCAACTCGGAGAGGCGACCCTCCCGATAGGCCACGTACTCTCCCCAGAGCACGGAACCCTCGGGCACTCCAGGAGGCGGGGCCTCCAGCGTGGGGCGATTGTGCTCCAACCACGTGACGTCCGCGGGAAGGCGCGCGCCGGGCGCCTCCAGTTCCGCCCCCACCAGCTTGGCGTGAACCACCTCCTTGGTGTGGCCCACGGATTCGTCCACCAGCGAGGCCAGACTGCCGAGAGTGCCTCCGGCTCCCGCCTTCTTCGGGGGGGTGCCCGCCGCCTCGTCCACCACAGAGGCCGCGCCGCCGAGGCTCTTGCCTGCACCGGCCATGGGCCGGGTGGAGCCCCGAGGCTCGGGCTTGGCCTGGGACAACACAGCCTGCGCCCGGGGCAGGTCGCCTCGGGCCTCGTAGATGGCCACGGCGACGGGCTCTCCCCCGGCGGCCACCATGACAGCCACCTCGCGCCGACCCTGGATGAGCCCCCCCAACTGCCCAAGGCCCTCCTCGCCCAGCCGCTTCCGCAGCCGTTCCACCACCTCCTTGAGCACCTGCAAGCGCAGCTCGGGCGCCTGGAGCCGCACTCCCCCCTCTCCAGCGCCCGCTGCCGCCTTGGCCTCGGACAGGTAGCGCACGCCCTTGCCGCCCGCGTACAGGCCCACCATCAGCGCCGCGGGCGCCAGATCGCGCGTGGCCTGCTCGTAGTGGCCTTGGTACAGCGAAGACACCCCGTGCCCCGTCCCCGCCGCCAAGTAGTAGAAGCCCAGCGGCACTCCGAACGTCAGGTGGTCGAAGATGCCCAGCGCCATGTGGCCCGGCGCGTAGTGCTCTCTCATCAGGGCCCGCTGCGTCTCGTCGAAGGCCGCCTGGTAAGGCGGTGGCAGGTCGGCTCGCGCGCCGTACACTCGGGTACCGCCAGCCCCATCCGCACCGGGAATCGTGGCGGCCACGTCGTCGACGGCGCTGCCCAAGCCCCGCACCACGTCCCTGAGTTGCTCCTCCCGATCCGGGGAGTCTGAGAGCTTGAAGCCCCGCTGCTCCAAGGCCTCGCGCACGGCCTCCATGTGCCCCAGCGTCTGTTCCAGGTGCTTGTCCTTGGCCAGCAGCGCCAACAGCTCGCGCACCTCGTCATCGAAGGCCGTGTCAACGAGGAAGAGGGTGAGCACCTGGGCGTACGCCCCGTAGAGCCGGGTGGCATTGACGAGGAAGGAGAAGCGCTTGCGCTGGAGCACCTCGGCGGCCCGGGCCTCCATGGGCCCCAGCGCGCCCAGCCTCACTGCGGACCAGTCCTCCACCGCCTCCACCAGCCGGGGCATGTCCACCCGGCGCTGCAACGCGAGGAACTCCGCGGGCGAGGTGCACTGGAAGAAGGGAGCCAGCAGCTCTTCATCCGACCAGGAGGAGTAGTCAGGCCAGCCTTCCGGCACGGCCTGGCCCCCGCAAGAGGGCGGGCCTTGAGTGGAGGGCTCCGCGCTGGCCGCTTGGCGCAGGGCCATCTCCTCCGGGCTCACCAGGGCTACGTCCGTGGCCCACTTTCGCTCGGCATGGCGGCGGTGCAGCCGCACCCGCGCTCTTTTCTCCATGGAGGCGGCAACAGGGGGTGGCTGAGCGGGGAGGGCACCCGCCGCTGCGTCCCCTCGGAGCAAGGCAGGAGGGCCGTAGGTTTCACCCCGGCCGGGCGGCGGAGGCATCGTGGCGCAACCCGTGGTGAAGAGGGCCACAGCCAGCAGCAGCGCTCCCCACCTGCGCCGCAGCGCCTCAGCCTGCATGGTCCACCCCAGGCCCGGAGAAGCGAACCCGGTGTACCTCGCGGTGGCAATGAACCTGCGCGCATCGATGATCCGCGAACCCGGCTCCGGCAGCACTCGTATGCAGCCCCGGATCCGTCTGTCCACTTCTCGGCCCACCCATCGCTGCATGGAACTCTCCCCGCTCGGGGCAGAGCCTCGCACGCCACTGCCGCAAGCAACCAGAATGTCCCGGGTGGGCACGGCATGACGCCGCCGGGAGACGTCTCTCCTCCACCGGACGGCTTTGGCGCTTCCAACCGTCGGGGACACTTCAATCGGGGCCGGAACGCTCTAAAGCTCGGACGTTCGCGCGAGGGTGATCCGCGTGACTCCACCCAAGAAGACCCTCCCTCCGACGCGGTGCTTCTCCACCTCGGTCGAGATGTCCTCCTCCCACGCTTGCTGCTGATGCTCTGGCAGCTCGCCAACGAGCTTCACCAAGGGCCCGCCCATTTGTCGAATCCAGGCCACGATGCCTCTTCCATCCCTGGCTTCCACAACGGGGACGTCCAGCTCCTCCGAAGCCTCCACGGAAAAGCCACTCTGCTGGAGGGCTGCCTCCAAGCTGGAGCGGTCCGCGTGACGAAAAACCCCGGGGCCGTCGGAACCTGGGAGAGGAAGCGGGACGTCTCGATAGCGCTCGAGGATCCGACGGGGGAGCGAAGCGAAGGGAACTCGAGCAGGTTCAACCCACGATGCGATGGCGAGAGCGCCACCGGGCTTCAGCGCACGGTGGATGGACGCCAGGGCCCGCTCTGGAGCGCGCATGTACATCAAGCCCCAGCGCAAGGTCGCCACGTCGAAAGACTTCTCCCCGACTTGTAGCGCTTCTGCGTCCCCCACCTGGAACTCGACGTTCTTCAGGCCTTCTCGACTCGCCCTCTCGCGGGCGATTTGAAGCAACCCCTCCACCAGGTCGACCGCGAGCACTGATCCGTGCGGACCGACCCGGTGGGCAGCAGGCAGCGCGGGTTCGCCTCGGCCGGAGGCGACGTCCAGGACGCGCATTCCCGTCGAGACACCTGCCATGTCGAGCATGCGCTCACTCACGGGACGCGTGAGTCGCGCTTCCATCTCATCGTGCTGACGCCAGAACTCGACATGCCGCTGACGGGCGACGTCATCCATGCCTACGAGCCTCTTGACCTGACTGGGTTGGAGTCAAGTGGGCATACGACGGAAGTTCTGGCGGTCCCCTCACCCCCGCCGAGACCCGGGGAGCGCCTGAGGCGCCCCGCCGGCTCTCAGAGAAACCAGGAGTGAGGGCTCAGCCTCCACTACTCGCGGACGTTGAACGCGCCTTCGCGCAGCATCGTCTCGATGGCAGGCGTCATCTGAGGAGCCGCCAGCTCGTCGACGCGCACCGCCGGGAAGCGAACGTCGAGCCCCCGGTTCAGCCGGTGGTACAGCGTGTTGGTGCCGAGCGAGTAGAGCTGCAACCCGCGCAGCGCGTACGTGCCGCCCAGCTTCGCCAGCCCCACGTGTCCCGCGTCGAAGCGGAGCGTCAGCACATGCGAGCCCGCACCGAGCTGGTCCGTCACCTGAGCCTCGGCCACGGTCCGCTCGACGCCCTTGCCGTCCGTCGCCACGAGCGTGCCCGTCACCTCGTAGCGGTCGAGCCCCTGGCTCTCCACCACCACGTCCACCTCGAGCGCCTCCACCCGGCCGCTCCCGTCGCGCACCGGCACGGAGCGGCAGAGGAGAACCGGGCCGTGATGCTCACGGAGAGGCGGGAGCCAGGGGCCACCCCTCGAAGCTGAGCGAGCGCGCGGCTTCGCCCTCATTGCGCACGTGGGTGTAGAAACCGAAGCGCTCGGGCATGCGGCTGGCAGGCCGCCACTCGATGAACTCCAACTCATCGAGGTCCAGGCTGGCTTCCCCCTTGGATGGCCGCTCCAGCTGCACGTAGAGCAGCACCGCGTTGGTGGGCGGGGTTTCCTCCAGCCTCATCGCCTCGGTGAGGTCCAGCTCCACCACCTGCCAGCTCGCCCCCGGGGACACGGGCAGCTCTCGCTCCACCCCACCCAGCAGGGTGGACTCGGGCTCCTCGGTCGGATCGGTGTCATCGAAGTGGTAGAGATCAACCCGCACCGCGGCCTTGGCGCTCCCCGTGAGCCGAGCCGCCAGCCGCAAGGAGTAGCGGGGTGCCGGATCGAGTGGCTGCGCCCCCTCCGGTTGGCGTGCGTAGAGCCGGTGGCGCACGAGGGGAATGCGCATCACCGGCCGCGCCAGCACGGGTGACTGACTCCGAGAGGTGCGGACAAGCCGCAGGAAGCGCAGGCCCGAGGCGGCCTCCCCCACCCTCACGTGCTTGCGGATGCCCTCCAGTGCCCAGTGCGCACCGCCCAGCGTGTCCCCGTCGGCCAGGAAGTCCTCGAAGTGTCCCCAGCCCAGCAGGTCCCGGCCCACCTGGATCCCCGTGCCGGCTTCCCCTTCCAGCCCCAACCGGCCCGGCACGAGCCCCTCGAACCTCAGAGGCTGCGTGGTGTCAGCAGGCACCTCGTAACGCAGCGCTCGCGGCGGCGGGGAGCCCCTCTCCACCCGAGCCGTGTGGTGTTCGAGCACCAACCGGGCCGGTTCCGTCCGCGGCGAGGGAGGGATGGCGAAGGCTCGCACGGCGTTGCGCGCATCCCGGTCCGCCTCGGCCCCGAGCAGGCTTCGCTCCCACAGTTGCAGCAGCGTCCGCTGGGCGGCACCCTCCGCCACCGGCATGGGCCGGTAGTCCACCAGCTCGAGTGGGACCAGCCGCGCCTCCAGCAGCTGATCGCGCTCCCAGACCGTGCGCAGGAAGGCGCCCGGGAAGGCGACGAGGAAGTCCTGATCGAAGATGAAGTTGCCCAGGCTGTAGGCGATGAGCCGCTCGCGGTACCACTCGAGCCCCTGCAGGATGTGCGGGTGATGGCCCACGACGATGTCCGCCCCCGCGTCGATGGCGGCCCGGGCGATGGCCCGCACGTTGGCGGACGGGGCCTCCTGGAACTGGAACCCCGAGTGGAGCTGCACCATCACCAGGTCCACCTGCCCCGCCAGGGCCGCGATGCGAGCGGGCGACTCCACGGGGTGCCACGCGGCGGCTCCGCCGTGCCCCCGGCGAGCCACCCAGTCCTGCAGCTCGGGGTAGACGGCGACGAGCGACCGCCAGGCGTCGGTGCGCTCCGGCTCGACGAGCTGCGGCTCCGAGAGAGCGAAGAGCTGCCAGGCGGTGCCGATGCGGCGAGGCACCGCGGGCACCTGGAAGGTGGGCCCCTGGAAGCTCCAGGTGCGCGGCTCGTACTGCCACCGCTCCTCACTGGGCAGATCCGCGGGGGCTGGGGCCTCCTCACGCGGATAGAAGTCGTTGACGAAGGTGCCATCCACGGTGGTCCACGCAAGCACGCCCACCCGCAGCCCGTTCACCTCCAGCACCCGAGGCTCGTAGGCCTGGACCTCATCCACCGAAGAGCCCAGCGCGGGCAGCTGCCGCTGCGCCAGGGCCGACAGCGTGTCGTGGATCCCCGGATCGAGGTAGTCGCGCGCGTGGTTGTTGGCCTGGATGACGAGATCCGCCGAGAGCGCCTGCAGCCCCTCGAGGCTCCCTGGACGTGAGCGGAGGATGAAGCGCTTGCCCGGGTAGGCCGCGCTCTCCGGCAGATCGCTCACCACCGTCTCGAGGTTCACCGTGCGCAGGGAGGCCGTGGCGAAGGCGCGCCGCACGGGCTCCACCACGAGGCGGGCTCCCGCGCCAGGGTTGTCCGTGGGAACCAGTGGGAGCCCCTCGGGCGGCGCCTCATAGCGACGCCCGAACATGACATCACCCGCCGAGTGCATGACCCAGCGCGCCCCCGCCCGAGCGGACCACAGCCGCACAGGGACGAGGGCCTCCGTGTCACCGCGGCCGAGGGGAACGGGCTCGGGCAGGTAGCCCTCGGCCTGGACCACGGCGAGCACCGGCCCCACGAGGCCCTCGAGCGCCACCACGCCATCGGTTCCCGCGGTCAGGGGGGCCTGCCCCACGTCCACCCGCGCCCCCGGCAGTGGCGCCCCCGCCTCGTCCCGTACCACCAGCGTGACGGAGAAAGGCGGCGGCGGAGGGCCGAGGTCCTCCGGCGACCGCTGCTTCGGCTCCTGGCAGGCACCGGCCAGCGCTCCCAGGCTCAACACTCCCCACACTCCGGCTCGCATGCGCATGACGCCCAGAGGTAGCGCGGCACGCGGTGGAGGGAAGGGATTTGGCAGGGGCGCGTGTACTCGCGGACGGAGGCGGAAGTGGAGCCAGGCGCCATTGGCCGCCAGCACACGTTACGCAAACCTGATCAGCGATGCACGGCAGCCCTCCCTCCAGAACCATTTCTCTGTCGGCCGAGCGGCATTCTGCTCCTTTGAGCAACACCGGAGAACAGTTCTTCCAGAACCCAAGGCCTGTGCCGGCCCCACCCCCGGTATGCGGGGTGTGCCCGCGCACCTCCGCGGGGGATCTGGACCTCCGCGATGCTGCCGCTCTTCCCTGAATTTGGGTTGGAAAACTCCATTCTCGCGGCAGTGCTGGTGGGCGTGCTCCTGCTCGCCTTCTTCACCGAGACGTTCGGCTGGGTGTTCGTCGGCCTGGTGGTCCCGGGCTATCTGGCCTCCGTCTTCGTGCTCCATCCTGAGTCGGGGTGGACGGTGTGCCTGGAGGCGGTGGCCACGTGGGCGCTGGCTGCGCTGCTGGCCGGGCCCGCGTCGCGAACGCAGGCCTGGAGCCACTTCTTCGGGCGGGATCGCTTCCTGCTGCTCCTGCTGTGCAGCATCCTCGTGCGGCTGCTCTCGGAGCTGCTCGTGCTGCCCTTTCTGGCGCAGCGGTTCGACGCACAGGGGGGCGGCGCGGCAGGGAGCACCGATGGCTTCTTCAGCATCGGGCTCGTACTGGTGCCCCTCACCGCCAATGCCTTCTGGAAGCTGGGGCTGCGGCGCGGTCTCCTCCAGGTGGGGGTGCCGGTGGCGCTCACGTACGCGCTGCTCACCCTGGTGCTGCTGCGCTACACCAACCTCTCCTTCAACAGCCTCGAGCTGACGTACGAGGACGTGGCGCTCGAGTTCCTGGAGAGCCCCAAGGCGTACATCGTGCTGGTGTGCAGCGCGCTGCTCGCCACGCGCTTCAACCTGCGCTTCGGCTGGGACTTCAACGGCATCCTCGTGCCCGCCCTGCTCTCGCTCACCTGGTACACGCCAGACAAGCTGCTGGCGACGCTCGGCGAGGTGCTCGTGCTGGTGGCGCTCACGAGCGCCGCGCTGAAGCTGCCCCTGCTGCGGACGGCGAACCTCGAGGGGCAGCGCAAGACAGTGCTCGTCTTCATCCTGGGCTTCCTCACCAAGTACACCCTGGCGATGGCGCTCGGCGGGCGCATTCCCGGCCTCAAGGTCACCGATCTCTTCGGCTTCGGCTACCTGGTGCCCACGCTGCTGGCGGTCAAGATTCTCCAGAAGCAGGCGACCCTGCGCATCCTCGCGCCGACGGTCTTCACGTCCCTGGCGGGTGCGGTGCTGGGCGCCGCGGTGAGCTTCCTCTTCGGCCTGCTCGAGCCGCAGCCCCCCACGCCCTCACCCCCTCCGCCACGGCGTGCGCCCCTGCTGGTGGCCACCCCGCTGGGGAGCATGGTGCTGGCCCGCCTCCAGGCGGAGCAATCCGGCGGCACGGCCCTCCCCCCGCTCCGCCGGAAGCAGGAGCTGGCCGCCTATACCCAGCTCTGGCAGCGGCTGGCCCGCTGGGTGGAAGGCCCCGCCACGGCGCCTCCCGAGGAGGTGATCGCCCTGGCGGCCCAGGTGGGACTGCGGCTGGTCCCTCAACCCACCCCTGCCGGCACCCCGGTGTCCTATGTCCTCTTCGAGGCAGAGGAGCAGCTCGCCTGGCAGCGTGGCTTCGGCGTGGCGCTCCTCACCCCGGGCGCGCCGGGGCCCGTCATCGAGGTTCCGCTCCCCGCCAGGGAGGCGCCCAGCGCGGAGACAGGCGCGGCCCTCTGCGTGACCCTGCGCTGCCGCCTCCTGCTCGCGGGGGGCACCGACGCCGAGAGGCACACCCGCCCGCCCAGGGCCTTCACCCTCTCCTCGCGTGAGCCCTTCCGGGTGGCCCACCGACAGCTGGCGGAGCTGCCCATCCTCCAGGTGCGGGCCGATCCCCACGTGCCCCAGGGCCAGCCGCTGCTCCACCACCCTGCTGCGAGCACCGCCCTGGCCCTGCCCCTGCCCGTCAGCACCACCCAGCAGCCTCCTCCCCGCGACATGCCCCCCTCCCCGAAGCGCCAGGTCCTGCGCGCCCACCCGGCCGACCTGTGGTGCTACCTGCTCGCCCAGGCGCCCGAGGCTCCCGAGCCCGCCTCGGGTGTAGGGCTCGGAGAGTGGCTCACGCGCCACGCGTCCCCTCCCCTGCCGCCGGGAGCCGTGCGGCCCGTCCCGCCCGCGCTGACCGAGGGCGAGCTGAGCGTCCTCCAGCTGCGCATCGCCGCGCCGCTGCTCACCGCGTGGAGCGAGCCCGGGTGGGACGTGCCTCCCGGCATGCGCCGGCGTTGGCTTCACCAGCTGGCGGGGCTCCTCGGCGCCGGCGTCTTCGCCCTGCCGGACTGCGCGGGCCCGGGACGGGCGTGCGACATCCTCGCGCCCCTCACGCCCGGAGGCCCGCTGGACTTCGCCACGCTGGCCGTACGCGCCGAGGGCCGCGAGCGCGCGGTGGAAGTCCCGCATCCGCTCAGCGATCCCGGTTCGCTCTGGCTGGGCGTGGAGCTGTGGCACGCGCTCGAGGCCCACGCGCTTCTCGTCGCGGGCGCCTTCGAGCCCGTGCTCTCCTCCGACTCCGCGCTGCTCAGCGCCTTCCACGCGCACCACCAGGCGCTCCACGGCGCGCTGGCCACCAAGCAGGGGCTGGTGCTGCAGGTGCGTGGCTTCACCTCGCGGGCTGGCGTGGACGCGGAGCTCATCCTCAGCGCGGGCCCCTCGGTGCGTCGCGACGCGCGGCAGCTCGCCGGGCTGCGCTCCCTCTTCCATGCCGGTGCGCCGCTCGCGTTCCTGGGGGACCGGGTGCGCCTCCACGACGGGAGCCGGGCGCTGGCGGAGCTGGGGGATGCGGGCGCGCAGCTCGCCTACTCCGAGGCACTCGGGGGCATCACCTTCGCGCTCCTCTGGACCTCCGAGGAGCTGCGTGGCCGCTACGTTGGCGCCGAGCGCTGGCTGGCGCACCTCACGGCCGTGGAGGGGCACCCGCCAGAGGAGCGCCCAGTGAATGCCCTCTTCGAGGGCCTCACGCCCACGCAGGCGCGAGCCTCTCGAGCCCAGCGCCAGGCGTTCGAGGCGCTGGCGAAGCATGCCACCCGTGCCCAGCACGAAGGTGATGTCCACGCGCTGGCGTGGCTGAGGGCCGCCCCACCCGGACAGGTGAAGGTGCGCTACAGCCCAGAGATCGGCCTGCCTTGGCTGCTGCTGGAGGTGCGGGAAGGCAAGCACGTGCTCCGGGGGCAGTACTTCCTCGCGGCCCGGGCGCCCTGGGAGGAGCCCGTCCACGTCGAGGCGAGCCCCCACGGCCTCCCCGCACCGGCCCAGCAGGCCTGGCGCAGGCGCGGTGCGCTCATCGTCCAGGGAGCCCTCGCCTCGCCCGAAGCCGCCCGCGCAGGGGGCCACCGATGAGTCCGAGCCCTCCGCGCGCCAGGTGGCCCCGGCACGCCGTGATGCTGGGGGCCGGGCTCTGCCTCGCGCTCATGGTCGCCGCCGTGAACGAGGTGGTTCGCCGTCCGTCCGACCTGCTCACCCAGGAACTCTCGGAGACGCAGCGCGGCCTCTTCTACCGCCTCACGCCCGGCAAGCCGCTGCGCTTCTCGCTGCACGCGGGCATCCAGCGCGTCCGCGTCCTCAGCCATCTGGTGGTTCAGCCGCCCTCGCCCCCGCTCGCCGAGCCGGCCTTCCTCTACCCCTTGCGCCTGCGGCAGGAGGCAGCCGGCGATGCCCCTGTATGGGAGAGCGAGACGCACCTGCGGACACGGCTCTCCGGCGCGGGCGCTCCCCACGACACCTGGTACCACCCGGCCGGAGACACGCCCAGAGAGGGCGTCCTGCTCACCGATCGCCGCACCTGGGAAGTGGAGCTCCCCGCCACCTCGGGGGCAAGTCAGCTCCAGCTCGAGCTCCCCGCTGCGGAAGGCGAGCTCTGGGTGGCGGTGCAGATCGCGGCAGAGGCGGAGGGCCCGAGACTGGGGCCGCTGCGGCTCTCACCCCAGGAGGTACGCCGCCTGGCCAGGCGCATCACCCTGACGCCCTGGGCGGCGCTGCGACCCGAGGACCGGCTGGCGCTCGTCAATGAGCGGTGGAGCCAGCTGCCGGCCATGGAGGCGGAGGCGGGAGCCAGCTCCGAGTCCCGCACCGTCCTCGCCACCCGCTCCCAGGAACCCTCCGATGGGCGTACGCCCCTGCTGATCTGGAAGACCCGGCCCCTGGCCGTTGCCATCCAAGGGCCCGCCCAGCTCGTGCTGCGCCTCTCCTCTCCCGAGGGTCAGCCCGTGCAGGGGGCGTTCCTCACCGCTTCCCTCCTGGGGCCCGAGGGCCCGGTACCGCTCTCGCCCGAAGGTGCCACCGAGCAGCGGCTGGCCGATGCCGGGCGGCTGTTGATCCCTCCTGGCCTCCACAGCCTGGAGCTGCACACGGAAGCGGAAGCGCCGCTGGCCGTCCTGCTCACGCTCCCCCGGGATGCGCCCGACGCGGTGTGGCTGCCCGAGCCTCGCCGCGTGCCCGCCTTCTCCGCTGGCCCCGGGTGCCCACCGGCCCGGCTGCGCGTGGACTCGCCCGGCACCCGGATGATGCAGGTGACGGCCCGAAGCTTCGTGTCTCCTCAGGACTCCCCCCCTGCCCTGGTCGTGGATGTCACGGCGCGGAATGGAGAGGGGCACATCCTCGCCACGGGCCAGCTGCGCGGACATCCACCCTTCGCGCCGTTCGAGCGTGCGGGCCGTTCGCTGCCGCATCCGTTCCCACTCCCCTGCGCCATCTCCAGCAATGCGCCGCGGGCGCGCCCCCCCTTCCTCTTGGAGGAGACACTCGAGGTGAGCGAGCCCGTCAGGTTCTACGTGCAGGTTCCCCCCGGCGCCGAGCAGGTGACGCTCCAGGCGCCCTCCTCCGTCCTGCTCTCCACCTCCCTGTTCCTCCCCGAGCCAGGAGCGCCCCGCCTCGCGCCGCCCTTCGAGGAGGAGGAGGCGCGGGCTCCCTGGCACCCTGCGCCCCTGCTGCTCCAGCAATGGCACCCGCTGCGGCCCCTCAACCTGGCCGAGCTGGAGCTGAGCACGGGCGCCGTCTGGCTCGAGGGCCAGCTGCGGCGGGTCCCCAGGGGAGACGAGCCGCCAGGGGCCGCCCAGTCCGTCGAGCCGCTGGCCAGCTCGGAGCAGCAGCTGTTGCTCGAGCCGATCACGGATCGGGCCTCGCTCGCGGGCGGCTGGGAGCCGGGCGTCTACACCCTGCTCTCCACTCAAGGCCCGGTGGCGCTCGACTTCGACGCGAGCATCCCCGAGCTGCCCACGGTGCGCTACGCCCTGCCACGAGGCTCGCTGGAGGGCCTGGGTGCACCGGTCGAGCTGCGCCAGGAGGATGCGGCCTGGAAGCGCTTCCGGCTGTTGACGTCCTCGGGCCGGGAGCAGCTGTCCCCCCTGCCCCCAGGCCGCCACCCGGTGAGCGTGCGTACCTCCGCACGCGAGGCGCGCGTGCTCATCAACCGTCTGCCGGCGCCGGGTGAGCAGGCCCCCCTTTTCCGCGTGCGCACGGTCCACGCACTGCGGGGGGCACTCACCGTGGCGGTGTCCAAGGTGGAGGCCCGGCCCGTGCTCGTCACCGCCTTGCTGTACGCCCCCACTCCCGAGGCGCTCGAGTCGGTCCACGTCCTCCTGCGAGTGGATGGAGGCGTACCCCGGCGCAAGCGAGGGCTGCTGCTCGCCGGGTTCACTCCCCCCGTGCGCGAGCTGACGCTGCCCGCCGCCACGGGCGCGGCGGCAACCTTCCTTCAGCGCACCGGCCAGCCTCCGCTCCATGCCCGCCCGGTGGGGATCGTTCTGAGCGACGAGCTGGCTCCCGGCAGGCACTCCGTCACGCTCGAGGCCCGCGGAGCCTCCGCGCTCTGGGCGCGGTTCATCGCCACCCCCCTGCCCGGGCAGGAGGAGCCATGAAGCGCCTGCGCAAGGCCCTGCTGCCGCTGCTTCTGGCAGGCGTCCCGGGTGGGACTCCCCCACCGCGGGAGAAGCCCGCCCCAGCCCCCAGGAAGGAAGAGCACACCGTGCTGGAGACCTGGCTCGCGGAGGTGAACCCCCGGAGAGAGCGGACGGGCTTCCGGCCCACCTCGGAGGAGGAGCGGCAGGTCTTCGCCGCACTTGTCCCGAGGCTGCTTCAGGCCGCCGCGCGAGGCGAAGCGCTGCCGCGAGGAGCGCAGGAGGCCGCCGCCAAGGCCCACTTCCGGCTGGAGACGCGGCGCGAGGGGGAGGAGACCTTCTGGCTCCTGCTGGAGCAGCCCGGCCATCGCCGTGGAGCTGGCGCGTACGCCTTCCGGGTGCTCCCCGCGGGAACCTCACGCGGGGAGCGGCCCGTGCTCCTGCAGACGCCCCATGGCCAATCCGATCAAGGGACCGAGGTGCTGGGCGCGAGGTTGTTCTTCGCACCGGGAGCCGGCCCCGCCGCGCGGGCCCTCTTCGCCAGCACCCTGCACCGGTACAAGAGCCGGCCGGAGGAGAAGCCCACCGACGCGGAGCACCCCGCAGACGTGGCCCATGCCCCCACCCACCTCTTCCAGACCGCCACGCTGGCGGCCACCACGGCCCTGGGCGCCGTGGATGTGGTGCAGCTCCACGGGTTTGGCGTGCACAGGCAGTCCCTGGCCAGCGTGAGCGCCGTCCTCTCTTCGGGCCTGCCCACCCACTCCACGCCTCGGGTGGCGCGGCTGGCCGAGGCCTTGCGGCCCTGGCTGGGGGGACAGGTGCTCCGCTACCCCGAGGACAGCCAGGAGCTGGGGGCCACCCGCAACGTCCAGGGCCAGCTCGTCAACGGCCTGCCGGATGCGTGCTTCATCCACATGGAGCTGTCCCCCTCGGCACGCCAGCGGCTGCTCACCTCCGAGGAGGCCCGCACGCGCCTGGCCCAGGCCCTCTTCCGTCCCGAGCCCTCCTCCGGAAGCCCAGACGCTGGGGACCCGCGATGATCCGGGGTGTGGTGGCCCGCGGGCTCCTCGCGGTGCTCCTGGCCGCGGCTCCCACCCACGCGCAGGAGGCAGGCCTCCGCTGGGAAGCACAGGAGGCCGCCTTTCCCGTCGCTCCGGAGGCCGTCCTGCCCCATGCGCCCTTCGTGCCCCCCGGCACCCCGCGCACGGCGGGCAAGGTGGAGCTGGGCCCGGGCCGCGCTGCGGCCTTCTTCCTCACGCCCCGGGCCCTCGTGCGCATCACAGTGCTCGGCGGAGAGGGCCGAGCGCTGCGGCTCGCCCGCGTGCTGGGGCCTCCCGAGCCTCCTACCTCCGGGCGCGGGCCCCGGGCGCTGCTCGAGGAGCTCCCGGAGACGCAGGGCCAGGCCCGCTTCGCCCTTCAGCCCCCTGGCATGGGAAATGTCTGGCTCCTCTGGGCCGAGCAGCCGCTGAGCGTGCGCCTCGAGCGCCCCGTATACGATGCGGGCCTGCTCGCCTGGGAGGATGCGCACGCGCAACTGCCGCGCTGGGTGCGGGGCGAGGTGCCCTTCCCCGAGCTGCCCGCCGCACCAGGCACGCTGGAGCTTCAGCAGCGCCTCGAGGCCCAGGCCTGGCTGGCCTCGGCCCTCGCGGCGCACCCGGAGGCCTCCCCCGCGCTCCAGCAGGCCCTGCCGCTGTGGCGCACAGCCGAGGCGCTGAGAGAGCTCGAGCGCGTGCGGCCCACCCTCCCCGGGCTCGTCGCCCAGGCACGGCTCACCTCGCGGCTGGCGGGCGTCCGCGAGGCCGTCCTGCTGGAGGGGGCGGAGGGTGAGACGCTCGGAGCGCCCTATCACCGCTTCCTGGAGGCGAAGGGGCATTGGGAGGTGAGGCTGAAGGGCCCCGGCGTGGCACGGCTCGAGGCACGCGCCCTGCTCACCGCGGAGCAGGGGACGCCAGGCCGGCTCCTGCACCTGGCTGTCTCCACCGGAGGAGCGCGGCCCGAAGTCCGGCGGGAGCGCTCTGTTCCCGTGCGGGTCCCCGCTTTGGAGCCGGGCGCCTTTCCAACGCCGCGCGCCTGGCGGCGCGAGGGCGAGTCCTTCGTGGGCAGCCGGCTCGAGCTCGCCTTCGAGCTGCTGCCCGGCGAGCACACCTACCGGCTGGACTTCACCGGGGGCCCGGCACTGCTGCGGCTCGGGGTGACGCGGCGCCGCCCCCGGCTCTCCGAGTGGTGGCAGCACCGGGCCACTCCGGGGGACTGGCAGCGGGCCGCGGAGGCGGCGCTGGCGGGAGACAGCTCGCTTCCCGGGCAGGTGCTGCGCCAGCGCTGGTCCAACACCCCCGCCTCGGTGGACGCAGCGGCACTGCCTCCGGCCCTGAGGGCCACCGCGCTCCACGCCACCGCCTCGCCGGTGAGCGACACCCGGCTCCTCACCTCGGTGCTGGAGGAAGCCGCCAGGGAGCCCCTGCCCGCCGCAGCGAGGGCCCAGCTCCTGGTGGAGGGGGCGCGGCACCTGGCGCGGTCAGGCGCCTCTGCGGAAGCCTTTCGGATCCTCTCGCTGCTCGGCGACGAGGCACCCGCGGGTGCGCTGCTCCAGGCCGCGGAACTCCTCACGGAGCTCCCCACTCCCCTGGCCTCCGAGTCGCTGGAACTCGCGCTGCTCGCACGGGCCTGGCGCCTGGCGCCGCTGCGGCCGGAGGTGCGTGAGCGCTACCTCGAAGCCTTCTCCCGCCGAACGTCCTGGCGCCAGCTCCCCCCAGCGGCGGAAGGCCCGCCGCCAGAGCCCTGGCGCTGGCTGGACGCGCTCTCCCCCTCCACCGATGGCTTGACTGGCGAAGGGGCCGAAGAGTCCTTCTGGACGCTGGCTGCCGGCCAGAGCGGCACGCTGAACGCGCCGGCCGACGCTACGGGACAGCCCGCCTGGCTGCGCGCCTACCTCGAGACGCCGCCTGAAGCCCCAGGCCCCGTCGAGCTGTCCATCGGAGGCGAGCGGTTCCCCCTGCTCGGCCTCGCGCGCCTCGAGCCGGTGGAAGTCCTCGTCCCTCCTGGCCTGCACCCGATCCGGCTCGAAGGACCCCCTGCCACCCGGCTGCACCTGTCGCTGCCGCTGGCCGAGGCCCCAGGCCCCATGGCCCGGGTGCGTGTGGGCTGGCCCACGGCGGTGGGAGCTCCCGCCCGTTTCGGGCTCCCCCCGGCCTCCACGAGCCATGCGGTGCGCTTCGAGCTGCGTGGCGTGGAGAAGCCCGAGCCAGTCACTCTCCTCATCGAAGGGGCGGGCCCCCCGCGCCAGCTCCGCTTCGAGCCCGGAGAACCGGCCGCCTCGAGCGCGCCTCTTGGGCTGAAGGATCCCCCCGCCACGGCGCCGGTGGTGGGTATCCTGGAGGTGCCTTCCGGGCCCCACACCCTCTCCTTCCTGCCGGAGGGTGCCGTGCCGCTCGCCGTGAGCGTCGCCACTCGCTGGCCCGAGCTCGTGGAGGAAGACACCGCGAAGGACTCCCCTCCCGCGGGAGTTCCGGGGCAAGCGGCGCTGGTGCGGCTGCGCACCCTCTCTCTGGCCCTGCGAGAGCGCCCCACGAGTCCCTGGCTCCGGCGTGCTCGCGCGAGGCTCCTGCTCGGCCTGGGAGAGGAGCGGCTGGCGCTCGGGGATCTCCTGTCACTCGTGGCACATCAGCCCGGAGAGGCGGAGCTGGCGGCGCTGTTCGCGCAGGCCTCCACGGAGGAGCGGCCGAAGCACCTGGAGCTCGTCTCATGGTCGCTCACACGTCCGCTCCTCCTGCGGCCCGGGCTGTCCGTCCTGTCCCGAGAGGAGAGGGGCCAGGCCGAGAAAGAACGAACCGCCTATCTCCAGGCGCGGCTCCAGTTGGATAACGGAACACCGCTGGAGGGAGCCCGAGAGCTCGCGGCGCTGGCTCAGGAGACGGACCAGTGGACGCTGCTGCTCGAGGCGGCGCAGGGGCTCAGCCCCGTGCTGTCCAGGCTCCCCACGGGCGACTTGGAGGCCGAGGGCACGGCGAGCCTCGCCTTCGGAGTCGCCGCGAGGCTGGAGCAGCACCTGGTCCACCCGGCGGCCGAGCTGCTGGGAGTCATCGCGGGCCGCCGGACGGCCTGGAAGCGGCTGGAGGATGCGGAGGAGTCAGGTGGAATCGTGCGGCTCACCCTGGGCACCTTCGAGGCGGAGGAAGAAGACTCCCTCCACCTGCGGCGCCTCCTGGTGGGTGCGCCCTGGCCACTGGCGGAAGGACAGGCGCTGCGCCCGGGCGGCAGCGCGCGGGTGAAAGTCGAACTCCCCGCTGCCTCCCGCGTGCGGGCGGAGGTGGTCTGCACCGCGCTCGAGCCGGGCGCGGGGGACGCCCCATGCCCCGTAGCACTCCGCGTGGACAGCCAGCCGCTCACCCACCACCCGCTGCCGGTGGGCTCCCTCCAGGAGCTCGAGGTGGGCCGGCTCCCTGCCGGAACGCACCAGCTCGAGCTGCTCCTGCCACCCGAGCAGGGCGGGCTCGCCGCCGAGGTGCGCTTCCTGCGCGAGGCGGCCGGGGGCGGCCCCTTCGAAGTCATCCCTTCACAGAGTGCCGTCACGGCCCTGCTTGCCCAGAGCACACGCCCGGTGGTGCTCACGGTGCTCGGCCCCGCCACGCTGCGGGTGGAGGCCTGGGGCTTCGGCGAGCAGCCTGCCCCGCGCCTCCACCTGGAGACCACCGCGCTGCCCCGGGGAGAGCGCCTTGTCTCCTCGCTGATGCCGCCCGCAGCCCAGGCAACAGGGCCGGCTCCCCAGCCCGCGGAGCACCTGCTGCTGCTCACCCAGCACGGCCCCCACCGCCTCGTCCTCCGCCCGCCCGAGGGAGCCGTCGCGGTGCGGCTCGCCCTGCGCGTCGAGCGTGAGGTGCCCCTGCCCGAGGGGCCCCCGCGGCGCGCGCTCCTGGCCGAGCGCCTCTCGCCTCTCCCCATGAGGCCCCCCCCGTCCCTCCACCTCCTCCCGCCAGGACGCGCGCGGGTCCCCGCGGGAGAACTGGGAACCCTCTCTCTCCTCGTGGGACAGGGTTGGGAGCAAGAGCTCCAGGAGGACTCGCTCGAGCTCCAGAGCAGTGCCGGAACGAGCGTGGCCCTGGCCTGGCGCCGCGAGCTGCATCCCAGGCGCCTGTGGGTACGCGCCGAGCCCTCCTTTCAAGTGGGCGCCGGGGCCGAGGCCGTGATGGGGGCCCGTGCCGAGCTCGGCGCTCAGGGCCTACCGCTGAAGCTGCGCCTGCACGCCCGTGCCGAGGCCTTCACTCAGCGCACCCTGGAGATGCGCGCGTGGGGAGCCCGGGGCCGGCTCCTCGTGGACCGCCTCTATCACCCCGCGGCGGACTGGCAGCTGTTGCCCTCCCTCGGCGCCTGGCTGGAGAAGGCGTGGCTGCCGGGAGAAGCCTGGGAGGTGGACTCACGGGTGGCGACCCAGTACGGCCTCGATCACCCCCAGCGCTGGGAGGCGCGGCTGGCGGCGCGGTGGTCGCCGCTCCAGGACCACATGGGCACCTTCTTCACCCAGGTGACGAGCAACGAGGACCTCATCACGGTGGACCACCAGGCCGCGGGGCTCTCCTGGCGCGCGCTCCTCGGCGCGAGCGAGCCCACGCCCGTGCGGGTGGAGCTGGGCTACGCCCTCTCTCACCACCCCGCCGACCGGTACCGCTACGACTCCTATCTCCGTCACCAGGGCACGCTCGAGGTGGATGTGCACCTGTGGCGCGGAGAGTGGGGCCGGCTGCTGCTGTGGGGCCGCACCACGGTGCGCCAGTCCTGGGTGTTTGGCCTGGCGCACACCGGCTTGCTCGGGCTCAGGCTCGACTTCAACAGCGGCCGCGGCTGGAGGGACCTCATGCCTTGGGAGGAGGAGTTCGAGCTGCTCCTGGAGGGCCGGCGGTGGGAGGAGGACGTGGGAGGAAGACAATGACCGGTGAGCTCTCGTCGCTGCTGCGCTTCGTCCCTCCCATCCAGGCCCGCATCCGCAAGCACCGGCTGGAGGCGCTCGCCGGGCGGCTGGCCGCGCTCGGCGGAGACGCCCTGCCCTTGCGCCTCCAGCGGCTCGCCGTCGAGCTGGAGCGCTCGGCGGAGACGCGGGCCCAGGCCTTCGCCGCCTTCTCGCACCAGTACGCTCAAGCCCCGGACGAGCCAGCACGGCGCCACGTCCTCATCGCTCACCTGCGCGCCACCGTGCCCGACAGGCGGCGCCTCCGAGGAGATCTGCGGGCGCTGCGCCGGTGGATGGGGTTCGACGTGCTGCGCGAGCGCAGCGAGAAAGAGCGCCAGAGGCTCCTGGTGGACCTCGAGCTGCTCCTGCACGCCGTGGGGCCCGCGGCCGTCTCGGCGCTGGCGCAGCAGGAGCACGGGCTGGCGGAGGCGCTGCGCGCCACGGGCCTGGCGGCCTTCCTCCTGGCGCACATGACAGGAGAGGGACGGGAACAGAACCGCCTGGCCGCCGCCTCCTCCCTCGTCGCGCTCGCGCGCGCATCCCCCCTGCTGCTCACGGGAGGGCCGGAAGCCGAGGCACCTGGGGCACGGCTGCGCCAGGTTGCGCTCACGGACAAGAACGTCTGGGTGCAGGGGCAGGCCCACGCGGCCCTCCTCGCGCTGGATGAGCGGCTCGGGAGGCAGCTGCTGGAGGAGCGGCTCCTGCAGCGGGCACGGGGAGACGTGGCCGAGGATTGGCTCGTTCGAGGTCAGCTGGTGGAGCTTGCCGCCCGACAGCTCGCGCCGGAGGCGCAACAGGAGCTGCTCGCGGCGCTCACGCGAGCCGCGGATCCCAGCGTCCACGTACGGCTCACGCTCTGTCAGGTGCTCGGAGCGGGTGCTGGCACGGAGGGGGCCGCGCTCCTCGAGCCGCTGGCCGGCCTCTCCCCCGCGCAGCCCGAGCCGAGCCACCAGGTGCGCGCCGCCGCGCTCATCGCCGCCTCCCGCCGCTGGGAGCGCTCCAGCGGCACCGAAGGCCACCGGCTCGCCGCGCTCTTCCTGGGGGCTTTACGCGAAGAGTCCCATCCGCTGCCGCTGCGCATCTGCTGTGAGGAGCTGACGCGGCTGAGCGAGGTCCTCGAGAGCCACCGGGCGCTGAGCGAAGCGGCAGCCCTGGTGGAGGCACTCGAGCCCCTGCGCACCCACGGAGACTTCTCCCCAGCGATCCAGGAGCACGCGGCCGCGGCCCAGGAGGCGCTCGCACGCGCCCTCTCCTCCCAGCGCGCCGCGAGCACCGCCTTGCTTCGTGAGCTCGCGGCACGGGTGCCTCCGGGGGGCCGGCTCCCCGTGCCCGCCGCGGCCCTCGCCGCGCTCCCCCAGGAGCCCGCGGAAGTGGGGCGCATCCTCGCCGACATCACCCGGCGTGACTTCGGGCTCTCGCTCCAGCGGAGCCAGGGCACCTGGGTCCTCTGGCGCGGCGACCACTTCCGGCGCCGACTCTGGCGCATTCTCTTTGAGCTGAGGAACCCCGCGCCCAACAAGCGTCAGGCCTTCCGCCACACGCTTGGCCGCGTCCAGCGCGGGCAGCTGCGCGCCCACCCCGGGCACCTGCACGAGATCACCGCCACCTGGGTCCCGGGCGAGCGCGTCCATGTCGAGCGCGAGGGCGGCTGGGGCCGCCACCTGCCCACCGTGGATGACCTGCTGGACCTGCCCCTCGCCGGGCCCGCGCCAGTGAGGCTCTTCAGCAGCCACGGCGTCACCACCCTCGCACCGCCCCCGGGCCTGTGGCGGCGGCTGCGCGGGCGGCTGCGCCTGTCGCTGCGCTACCCCGAGCTGGCAGCGCTCCGGCTCGCCTCCTTGCGCGGCACCGAGCCCCACGAGCGCCGCCGCTACCTCGAGCGGGTGGAGCGCGACTTTGGCATCGCCGTCCACTTCACGCCCTACCGGAGCCGAGCGCCGGAGCAGCTCGAGCTGCTCTTCCCCACCGCCGCTCCTCCGGCGGAGCCACGCGGGCAGCCTCTGCGGGCGGTGTCCGCGCTCGCGCTGCTGGGGGCCCCGAATGGCTGGCTCTCGGAGTACGGGTACACCTTCCTCACCCGGGAGGGGAACAACGGGCCGCTCTCACTGGCCCTGCTCTCGGCGGCGGCCTTCGGCTACTTCCTCACGGAGGCGTACCTCCATTTCGGCGCCATCCCGCCCGCGCGCCATGCCATCCCGCTGTGCATCGGCGGCTGGGGAACACGGGGCAAGTCCGGCACCGAGCGGCTCAAGGCGGCCCTCTTCGGTGGCCTCGGCTTCGAGGTGTTCGCGAAGACCTCCGGCTCCGAGGCGATGTTCCTCCACTCCGTGCCGGGCCGGCCCCCCGCAGAGTGCTTCCTCTACCGGCCCTATGACAAGGCCACCATCTGGGAGCAGCGGGACATGCTGCGGCTGGGGGCGGAGCTGCGCACCGAGGTCTTCCTGTGGGAGTGCATGGCGCTCAACCCGCTCTATGTCTCGCTGCTGCAGCACGACTGGATGCGCGATGATCTGTCCACGTTGACCAACGCCTACCCGGACCACGAGGACATCCAGGGCCCGGCGGGGCACGATGTGGCCCAAGTCATCACCGAGTTCATCCCCTCCGGGACGGTGGCCTTCAGCAGCGAGGACAACTTCCTGCCCCTGTTCCAGCAGGCCGCGCGCGGACGGGGCACGCAGCTGCACCATGTGGCGGACCGGGACGCGGAGCTGATCCCGAACGAGCTGCTCGCGCGCTTTCCGTACCAGGAGCACCCGCGCAACGTGGCCCTGGTGGCCCGGCTCGCCGAGCACCTCGGCCTGGAGCGCACCTACGCCATCGCGCAGATGGGCGAGCATGTGGTGCCGGAGATCGGCGTGCTCAAGGTCTTCCCCCTCGTGCGGGCCCGAGGCCGGCGGCTGAAGTTCATCAACGGGCACTCCGCCAACGAGCGCACGGGCTTCCTCAACAACTGGCGGCGCATCGGCCTGGACGCGGTGGAGCCGGAGGCCCACCCGGATCAGGCGGTGCTCACCGTCATCAACAACCGCTGGGACCGCGTCTCGCGCTCGCAGGTGTTCGCGCGCATCCTGGTGGAGGACACGGCGGCGGACCGGCACATCCTCATCGGGACCAACCTCGAGGGGCTGATGAACTACATCACCCAGGCGCTCGACCGCCGGGTGGCGGCCCTCGAGGTGGCCACGGACGAAGAGCTCGCCACGGGGAAGCGCGAGCGGGCCCTGAAGCGGCTGGCAGTCCACTTCGCGTGGCTGAAGATTCCTCGCCCCACGCCCGCCAACGCCCTGGCGCGGCTGGAGTGCTTCGCGGCGGGAGCCGGGCTGGTGCTGGAGCTGGCGGCACGGGCCCGCCTCGAGGAGCAGCTGAGCGCCTGGCTGACTCCAGCTCCGGACGCGCCCGTGGAGCTTGCGGCGGTGCGCCAGTCCCTGCGGGAGGCGGGGCTCGGGGAAGCCCTCTCGCAAGCACTGGTAGCGGGGGCCCCGGAGCAGCCAGCGCCACTGCCCGAGGTGCTCACGGCCGCCACGCGCGAGGAGGTGCTGGCGCACGCCGAGGACATGCTCACGCGCCTGGCGGTTCACGCGCGGCTCGGGGCGCGGCTGCGAGCCCTGGGAGCGGAGACCGCGAGCCTGGCCCGCTTCCATCTCCAACTGCGAGCGGCCTGGCGGGAGCTGTTCCTCGAAAGGGTGACGCGGGTCGACGATCCCCACGCCTCGGGAGATCAGATCGTGGAGCTCTGCACACGCCTGGCACCACCGGGACAGGAGGTCAGCATCCTCGGAGCGCAGAACATCAAGGGCACGGGGCTGAACTGGGTGTACCGGTGGGTGGGGCTCGATGCGGCAAGCCGGGCCCTGGCGCAGGTGGCCAGCCCCCACGAGTCCGTACGCCGCCTGGGCCTGGAAGCGCTGGAGGCCACCGAGGATCACGGCATCCTCGACACGGGGCTCGTGCGGGTGGAGCTCGCCCGCGTCAGGGGGCTCGAGCCCCAGGAGCAAGCCCGCGTAGAGGCGCTCAGGCGCCGCTACGAGGCACTGCACGCCAGGTGCATCGCGGCGCTGGCGGAGCGCGGGGGAGCAGAACGCTGGCAGGAGTTGCTTGGCAAGCTTGAGCAGGTGTTGGAGGTGGTGGACAGTGTCCTGCGTCGTTGGCGTGCCGAGCGAGTGGAGCGCGACCTGGTGGCCGGGCGCATCACCCATGCTCGAGCCTCCATCGAGCTGCGCACCCTGACGGACCGGCAGAAGGGGGGTTGGCTCGCCGCATGGTTTCAGCGGCGCCGCACCCTGCCCAGGCCGTAGCGTCCGCTGGGAAGAGGCCGGCACCAAGCCCCCTGACCTGCGGTGAGAGCCAGTGGAGCGCTTGAGGGCGCCCCACCGGCTCTCAAAGCCCCGGAAATGAGGGACTCAGCCTCCGCTACTCGCGGACGTTGAACGCGCCTTCGCGCAGCATCGTCTCGATGGCGGGCGTCATCTGCGGGGCCGCCAGCTCATCCACGCGCACCGCCGGGAAGTGGACCTCGAGGCCCCGGTTCAGCCGGTGGTACAGCGTGTTGGTGCCGAGCGAGTAGAGCTGCAGCCCGCGCAGCGCGTACGTGCCGCCCAGCTTCGCCAGCCCCACGTGTCCCGCGTCGAAGCGGAGCGTCAGCACATGCGAGCCCGCACCGAGCTGGTCCGTCACCTGAGCCTCGGCCACGGTCCGCTCGACGCCCTTGCCGTCCGTCGCCACGAGCGTGCCCGTCACCTCGTAGCGGTCGAGCCCCTGGCTCTCCACCACCACGTCCACCTCGAGCGCCTCCACCCGGCCGCTCCCATTGCGCACCAGCCGCTCACTCCCCACCGAGGCGATGCGCGCGGTCGGCACCACGAAGCCGAAGGCCGTCTGCTCCAGGCGGTCGAAGGTCTGTCCCCCCGCCGTGCCCGTCGCATGCACCTCCACCATCCACGTGCCCGGCTCATCCCGGTCCGTCAGCACCCGCGAGACCATGGCCCGGTACTCCTTGCCCACCTTCACCACCGGCACCGTGCGGTCGCGCTCGTAGCGCGGCGTGTACAGCGTCGCCTCCACCTTCACGCGCTCCAGCGGCACGGCGGAGTCGAGGCCCACCGTCACATAGCCCTCGGCATCCGGCGAGAGCTGCAGCGCCGACGGCGTGATCGCCAACTCGGTGGACGAAGAGGGCTCGCGGATCTCGACGGCCAGGCCCACCTTCGCCGCCTTGGCGCCGATCTGGAGCTTGTAGAGCCCCTGGCCCATCTCGCGGTTCAGGCGCAGCATCGCGATGGGCTTGCTGATGCCGTCGGCCTTGAGCCGGTCCGCATCCGCGCCAAGCTGCGCGCTCGCATCCCGCGCCGCCCGCACGTCCGCGCGCAGGCCCCGCGGGTCGAACATCGCCACGTCCCGCAGCGCGTCCTCGCCCACCTTGGCATCGCTGCCCTTGGGAATCACCATCACCCAGGCGTCCTCGGGCGCGGTGATGGGCAGCACCAGCTGCGTGGCCGCCGAGCCCGGAGCCACGTGCAACAGCGTGGACTTCGAGCGCCGCGTCTCCGGCACGGCCGGCGCCGCCAGCGGCTGGGGCGAGGTGGGGTTGGACACCGAGACGAGGCCCGGGCCGACGCCCTCTCGCGCATCTCGCGCGAACAGGCGGCCCGGCGCCACATCACCCGGGGCGAGCGTGGCGCTCGCGGTGCTGCGCAGCTTGGAAGTCACGGCGGGCTCCGGCGTGAAACCCCCGAGGAGGACGACCGCCAGCCCCAGGCCAGCAAACCGAACAAAGGAAGGATGAGAAGTCATATGCGTTCTCCTGCTCGGGCTCAGTGAAGGGCCTGGACGACGGCGTAGTTATGGACACCCCAATAGGTGTCGTAGGCGAGATCCCCGCACCAGTTGGAGCCGCCCGGAGGCGCCTGCACGCAGTCATTCGCGCCGCTGGAGCCCGTGGTGGCATCGAAGCCGTACTTGGCCACCAGGCACGCATCACAGATGCCGTCGCCCTGCCACGAGTCGGGGCAGACCTCGCTATAGATCGGGTAGTTGTTGGGGTTGAGGAAGGGATTCCAGCTGGCCGTGCTCGGGATGCGGTAGCTGCTCGAGTAGCCGTAGGAGATGAGGCAGTCGGGCTCGGGGTAGCCATTGTTGAGCATGGTGCTCGAGCACCCGTACTTCCACACCGTGTGGTCGGTCATGTAGTCCGTCGCGTAGGCCGAGTAGTAGTTGTTGCAGGCCAGCGCCGCGGCCTGCACGTTCGTCTCCGGCGCGTAGGTCTGGCTCCCCGGCGCGGGGATGGGCGCGCTCGCCACCTTCTGTCCAATCAGGTAGCCGCTGTTGTGGCAGCCCCGGCGCGACTGGTTGTGGTTGAGCCGGCCGTCGTCGATGATGATGTTGCCGAAGTAGCCCGAGCTGTCGCTGCCGATGAAGCCGTCCGTGGCGGCGCTGAAGCTGCCCCAGCCGAGCAGCGCCGCCGCCTTCAGGCCGATGGTGTAGAGGTAGCCCGCGCAGTGCGCATCGCTCGAGAAGAGGTTGGCGTAGACGCGGTTGCCGCGCACCACCGAGATGGGCTTGCCACCCACCGTCGTCGCCCCCAGCCCGCCGGCGAAGGTGCCGTTGGAGTTGTAGACGGACATGTTGTCGGTGCGCTGCTGCACCACGGCCGGGTTGTTGTAGCTGCCCCCTCCGAAGAACTCGACGACGCTGTTGGCGATGTTGAGGAACGAGCCGCTCGTCGTCACCTGGTTGGCCAGCGGCGTGCCCTTCAGGTCCGGCGCCGAGAAGATGACCTGGGAGATGCGGCTCGTCACCGAGTTGACCGTGTTGCCGTTCGCGCTCACCGCGCCGGTGTGGCCCAGCATGTAGCGAATGGGGCTCGAGCCATTCGAGTGGGTGATGACGGTGAAGCTGGTGATGCTGTTGGCGTTCATCCAGGGAACGATCTGATCGACGATCGGACCCCAGCTACACTGGCTGTAGCCCGCACAGGTCGCCCCGGGATAGCCGATGATGAGGTAGGGCCGGCCGTTGCGCATGGTGTCGATGGCCGACTGCGTCCAATAGCCGCTCGTCGCCGAGCTGACGCTCTGATCGCCCGTGCCGTGGACGAAGACCACTCCTACAGCGGCCTGGGCGCTACCCGCGCCGAGGAACACGGCGCAGGCCGCAGCCAGCAGCCAACCTGTCCTGGAATGCAAGTGCATGGAAACCTCCCGGAGGCCGAAGACGCGGCCTCACGAAGTGGGGACATGCACCGTAAGTGAAGTCCGATAAACTGACAAAACCTACTTACCTGGTTTGTTATGCCGCACTGCGGCAAGGGCGCTGACAAAAAAACAATCCCCCAACAACATTTTGCGCAGTTTGGAGATAACCCAGAAAAGCACTGCCAGTGAGGGGCCCGTGGCACGAATTGACAACAGTGGTTCTCGTTCAGTGAAGACGTCCAAGCCCGAGCCGAAGGCCGAACCCTCGAAGCCGGCCACCTCGAAGCCGGCCACCTCGAAGCCGGCCACCTCTGCGCAGAAGCCCCGGGACAGCTTTGACTCGGGGAAGAAGCAGCCCGCCAACCAGGTCTCGTCGAAGGCCATCAAGCCCTTCAACTCGGGAGCCAAGAGCGACATCGAGCACTTCGCCACCTCCCAGAAGGCGACCGCCACCACCAACAAGGACGGCTCGGTGACGCGCTCGCGCTCCAGCACGAGCGGGCAGACCACCCGGACGCAGGAGCTCACCACCTCCCAGGGCAAGCTCGGCGAGACGAACCTCAAGTACGCCACCACCTCGAAGACGGGTGGCGCGTCGATCAAGAACACGTACACGGCGCAGACGGACCTGTTCGGCCGGACGCAGACCTCCCACCAGCGCGATGCCACCTATCAGAACGGCAACCGCACGATTAACTACTCCACCAACGAGACCGTCGATCGCTGGGGCATCAAGAAGAACAGCGATGCCGAGTCCAAGACGATGACCCACGGTGAGAACACGGAGACCCACTCCAGCTCCACCACCAAGGACTCGCTCGGCAACAAGGCGTGGACCAAGGGCTCCGAGACCGTCGACAAGAACGGCAACACCACCGTCACGAAGACCACCCAGGAGTCCGGCGGCAAGGAGCTGACGACCCAGTCCAGCGCCAAGTACGAGGACGGGAAGCTCACCCTCAACGAGTCGGCGGACTGGAAGAACACCCGGTTCAACAAGGAGAAGACCTCCCTCAAGGAGACCGTGGTCAAGCCCAGCACCGAGGACAGCGGCTTCACCCAGAAGGCGAAGAACGACAAGCTGGGGATCGCGCAGATGGGCGGGGACCTGCTCGGCGCGATGGGCGTCAAGAAGGAGTGGAGCTCCACGGTCCCCGAGGGCAAGCCCTACACCGGCGCGCAGAGCCTCAGCATCGGCGCGGACGGCGTGAAGGGCTCCTTCAACCGCGAGGCCAAGATCGGCGCCTATGCCGAGACGAAGGGCTCGACGAGCGGCAAGTACGGCACCGCGACCTATGACGCCTCCGCCAAGGTCGAGGCCAAGGCCAGCGTCGACGCCAAGGGCAAGCTGGACGCCAACGGCCTGGACGCCAGCATCAACGCCAAGATCGGCGTGACCGCCGAGGCCAAGATCCATGGCACCGCGGAGAGCCAGAGCGTCAAGATCGGCGGCGTGGACGTGAAGGCGACCGCCGAAGGCACGGCCCGGGCCTCCCTCGAGGCGTCCGCCGAGGCCACCGGCAACGTCAAGGTCACCCGCAACCCGCCCACGGCCATTGCCGAGGGCACCATTGGCGCCTCCGCCGTCGCCAAGATCGAGGGCCAGGTCAAGGCGTCCGCCGGCCCCTTCACGGTCAACGCGAGCGCGTACGCGAGCGCTGGCGCCGAGGCCAAGGCCACCGGCGTGATCGGCTACCAGGACGGGAAGATCAAGATCGGCGGCAGCGTGGGCGCGGCGCTCGGCGTGGGCGCGGGCGGCTCGGTGAACGTCGAGGTGGACGTCAAGCAGATCGGCGAGATGGCCAAGAACACGGCCGTCGCGGCGGCGGACGTCAACCATGACGGCAAGCTGGGCCTCGATGACGCGAAGGCCGCCGTGGACAACACGAAGAAGAAGGTCATGGGCTGGCTCGGCTTCTAGGCGTGAGCCTTCGCCCCACCGTTTCCCCTCCCTCGATGCTGCAAGGAGACTTCCGGCCGATGGTCCAGAGCGAACTCTACAGACGTGGGTACGAGCAGCTGAAGGCGGGCAACTACGACGAGGCGAAGCGGCTCTTCCGCGACAACGAGGAGGCGGCCGGCACCGCCGCCGAGACGAAGGCCCTGCTACGCCAGGCGGAGACGCGCCTGGCCCAGGGAGACGTGAACGGCGCGGCCAAGCTCTACGAGCAGCTCATGGATCGCAACCCGTCCCTTCCCGAGGTCTACCTCGGCCTCACGCGCATCAGCCTCTTCACGAGGCAGCAGGACGGGGCGCGCGTCCACGCCACCGCGGCCGTGCGCCTGGGGCCGGACCTGGGCCTCTCCTGGATGCTCCTGGGTCTCGTACACGAGACGGAGGGAGATCTGGAGGCCGCGCTGAAGCACCTGCGCAAGGCCGTCGAGCTCTCCCCCACCCTCTTCCTCTGCCAGTTCAACCTCGGGCGCATGCTGGCAGTGGCAGGGCGGGCCCCCGAGGGCATCGCGCCGCTGCTCGAGGCCACCCGGCTCGAGCCGGGCAATCCCGAAGGCTTCTACACGCTCGGCATGGTCTACAAGCAGGCGGGCCAGAGTGAGAACGCCGTCCGGGCCTTCGAGAAGGCCCGGGAGCTGGCCCCGAAGAACCTCGACTACTGGGCCACGCTCGCCGATGTGCTCATCGAGCTGAAGCAGCTCCAGGCGGCGCGCGACCTCCTGGGCCGGGCGCGCGAGGCCTGTGGCGACCACCCCGCGCTGCTGGAGAGAGTCCGGAGGTTGGACGCCTGAGCCCGGCCGTGTGGTGAGGGGGCGGCGAGGCGTGGAACCTGGCTCGCCGAGCAGGCCTCTGGACACGCAAGCTGCGTCTCTGGACGGAATAGGTCACACTGAGCCGTGAACATGGCTCGCCCGGCGCTCATTCAAGGCTCCCCCGAGGTCCTCTCGTTCCGGCACCTGCTCACGGATGCCGTCCAGGGGGTGCTCACGGAGGCGGGCCTGGGAGGCTCAGAGATGGCCGATGCGCTCGGTGAGCTCATCGTCACCCTCTCCCGCTACCGCGAGGAGGGCGAGCCCCTGTTCCCCATGGTCTTCCTCGGAGATGACCTGGGCGCGATGATCACGATGCTCGGTGGACAGGGGCCCATCGCCATCGGCACGGGGCCACGGACCCGGGAGACCATCCAACGCGCGCTCAAGCAGTGCGCGCCGCTCGGCCAGGGCCGGTGGTGGGCGCTGTACCTGTGGCTGGTGCCCGAGGGACTCTCCTATGGGATCTTCCGCACGGATCCCTTCCCCCTCCTGGAGACGCCCTTCGAGCGGATGAGCCGCAACGAGGACCGTTCGCTCCACGTGGTGGGCCTGCTGCAGCTCGCGGAGAACGTCATCGAGCTGCGCGGCGCGAGCGGGCTCCACAAGCACCTCTACCTCTCCGGCGCCCGGGTGGACCCCGTCCCACCGACAGCCACGCTCGACGAGCTTGCCCAGGCCGCCACGGCCGACGTGGCCGCGCCGCTGCGCACTCCGGCCCGGGACTTCTACCGCCACGTCCTCTTCGAGGTGATGCAGGCCTCGCACGGCACGCTCGTCGCGGTGCTCCCCAAGGCGCGCGGCAACTCCGCCCTCTTCGTGGACGGCATCCTCCTGTCCGAGCCTCTCGACACCGTGGCCCCGATTGCCCGCTTCCTGGCCGGCTCGGAGGCCGAGGCCGCGACGGTCCGCTCCATGGCACAGCTGCTGCGCGGGATGATGGCCACGGATGGCATCACCGTGCTGCGCTCGGACGGGTGCATCGTCGGCTACAACGTCTTCATCCGTCACCCGGAGACGCTCTCTCGCACCCCGCTGCGCGTCGGCGGGGCACGCCGGCGCACCTTCGACGTGCTGTGCGGCTCCGTGGGGGGAGACCTGGCCGCGGCCTTCTTCCGCTCCCAGGATGGCGCCCTGGCCTGCCGCCGCGCCTGAGGCCTCGCGGCGCTGGTGCCCCGAAGTGCACTGGCAAGGCTTGCCTGTCCCACAGCGTCACCTGCTGGCGCCGCACACCGACACGGGCGAACGCGGACCTCTCAGCGTGCTCCCCCGGTGAGCAGCCAGGCTCCCCGTTGCTGCCTTCATTGCGGCCCCCCGGATCTGCGTTACCTCAAACACATGAACGAGGTGCACACGACGCCGCGCGACTACACGCTCCCCGAGGGCTGCCCCACCTGTGGTGCGGACCTACCGGTCAGGGTCACCGCGGCCGGGCCGAGCGGGGTCTGCAAGCACTGCGGCTGGATCGGCCGCCCGCTCATCACCGTGACGCATAGGGGGCTGCGCGTTCACTACGAGGGAGCCCAGGCCTGAGGTGGCACCCGCTGCCAGCAGACCCCATCCTTCAGGGAGGTGAAGGCCCCCTTCCACGGGAACACCCCCTGGGAGGCACACCAACAGAGGGGGCGCCTTCCTGCTCCCTGGGACACGCTTGGGTGGGCAGCCCCCCGAACGTGCCGCACCCTGCCCATGAAGCAGCCACCCAGCCCCCCGGAGTCTCTGGACCTGACCTCGGTCGTGGAGGTGCGGGCGGTGAGGCTGGACTCCTCGAAGGAATCCTCCCCCGAGCAGCTCCAGATCTTCGAGTCCATCTTCGCCAGCATGGCTGAGTGTGTGGCGGTGGCAGACGAGCACGGGCGCCTGGTGCACCTCAACCCCGCGGCGGAGCAGCTCTTGGGCCGTGCAGCGCTAGGAATGCCCCTCGCTCAATGGCCGGAGCGCTATGGCCTCTACCTGCCCGACCAGGTCACCCTGTACCCCGCGGAGGACCTGCCACTCGCCCGAGCCATCCGGGGCGAAGCCGTGGACAGGGTGGAGCTCTTCGTGCGGCCCGCCACGAGACCCGCAGGAGCATGGCTGCTCGTCACCGCCCGTCCGATCCGGGACGAGGCCGGCACGGTGCGCGGCGGCGTGGCCGTCTTCAACGAAGTCACCGAGATCAAGAAGGCAGAGGAGGCGCTGCGCAAGAGCAAGGAGAAGTACCAATCGCTCTACAACAACACCCCCGTGATGATGCACTCCATCGATCGAGACGGACGGCTCATCAGCGTGAGCGATTACTGGCTGGAGACGCTCGGCTATGAGCGCTCAGAGGTGATCGGCCGGAGCTCCGCGGAGTTCCTGACGCCGGAGTCCCGCCGGTACGCCCAGGAGGTTGTCCTGCCCCGGTTCTTCCAGTCGGGAGAGTGCAGGGACGTCCCCTATCAATTCGTGAAGAAGAACGGCCGGCTCATCGACGTCCTGCTCTCGGGCATCGCGGAGAGAGACGCCCAGGGGGCCATCGTCCGCTCCCTCGCCGTGCTCATCGACGTGACCGAGCGCAACCTGAGAGAGGTGGCGCAGCGCCTCCTGGACGAGGCGAGCCGCGAGCTGGTCACTTCACTCGACTATGAGACCACGCTCCAGCGCGTCGCGGAGCTGATGGTCCCCACCGTGGCGGACCTGTGTGTCGTCACGCTGCAGGCGGAGGACGCCTCGCTGCGGCCGGTGGCGATCGCGGACGTCTCGGCGGCCCGAGCCCGCTGCTTGCGCGAGTTCCTCCAGCAGCATCCTCCGTCCGCGGAGGCGCTCCTGGACCCTTGCGGGGACAAGCGCACGGCCTCGCCAGCGGTCCGGCCACTGGCCGCGGGCTTGCTGGGCCACGTGGACGCGGCAGACGGGCAATGGGAGGTGCTGAGGACGCTCCAGTGGCATCGCTGCCTCACCGTGCCGCTCCAGGCGCGAGGCCGCCGCCTCGGGTTCCTGTGCTTGATCTCCGCGCGGTGGCGAGACATGGACTCCCCGGCGGATCTGGCACTCGCGGAGGAGCTGGGACGCCGGGTGGCCTTCGCGATCGACAATGCGCAGCTCTATCGGAAGGCCCAGGAGTCCATTCGCGCCAGGGACGAGTTCTTGTCCATCGCCTCGCACGAGCTGAAGACCCCTCTGACCTCCATGAAGCTGCGCGTGCAGCAGTTGGAGCGCGCGCTCGTGCAGCAGCCCCCGGGCTGCCCGCTCGCCGAGAAGCTCTTTGGGCTGCTGGGCGTCTTCCAGGAGCAGATGCGGCGGTTGGCGCACCTGGTGGAGCACCTGCTCGACGTCTCCCGCATCAATGAGAGCCGGCTCGATCTGCGCCTGGAGGAGACGGATCTGGCGGCGTTGGCCCGGCTCGTCGCGGAGCACCTCCGGGATCAGCTCGAGAGGACAGGCTGCACGCTCGAGCTGGAGGCCTCGGAGCCGGTGAGCGGAGAGTGGGATCGGCTCCGCCTGGAGCAGGTCATGCTCAACCTGCTGACGAACGCGATGAAGTACGGAGCCGGCAGCCCCATCCGGATGACGACAGCGCTCCTGGACGGGAAGGCCTTGCTGCGCGTCTCGGACGGCGGGATCGGCATACCGCGCGAGGCCCAGCGGAGGATCTTCGAGCGCTTCGAGCGTGCCGCCTCCCAGAACTACGGCGGGCTTGGCCTCGGGCTCTTCATCACGCGGCAGATCGTCGAGGCGCACCGCGGCAGAATCTGGGTGGAGAGCGAGCCGGGGAGAGGGGCCACCTTCTACGTCGAGCTGCCTCGGAGGCCCGGCGAGGCGCTCGCGCCCCCCACGCCATGACCTCCGGGCGGCGAGGCCTCACACCCCGATGCGGCGCAGGATGAGGATCGGGCCGTCGTCCAGCTTGCGGCCGCGCAGATCGATCTCGCAGTCCAGCATCCAGTCGCCGTGGCCCTCCGGGTCCATGATGCGCTGCTGCGCCTCCCACAGCCGGGGGCCCGTCTCCTTGAGGAACGTCAGGCCCGGCCGGCGCGCCGCCGGGGTGAGCAGCACCACCTTGTGCTCCTCGAAGTACGGCGCCATGGCCTGCTCCAGCTTCGGGGCCGTCCACTCCCCCAGCGCCACGTCCAGCATCCCCAGCGCGTCCAGGTAGCGCTTCTGCCCCAGCGCCCGGAGCAGCCGGTGCAGCTCCTCGCGCACACGGGCCGCGAACGCCTTCGGATCGTCCGTCAGCTCCTTGGGCTTGAGCTCCACCACCGGCTTCGGCGCCAGCGCCGCCTCCGGGTTGCGCATGCGCTCCCACTCGTCCAGCAGGCTCGAGTCCACCTGCCGCAGCGTGGCGCGCAGGTGGTCGATGAAGTCCTCCACCGTCTCGTCCTTGAAGCGCTCGGGCACCGTCTGCACCAGCGCCTTGTAGACGTCTCCCACGTACCGCAGCAGCACGCCCTCGCTGCGCTGCAGGCCGTACTCGCGCACATAGTCGTGGAAGGACATGAAGCGCTCGAACATGTCCCGCACGATGGACTTGGGCCGGATGTTCTCCTGCCCCACCCAGGGGTGCTTCTTCGCGAACTCGTTGAAGGTGGAGTAGATGAAGTCCCGGTTCGGCTTGGGCCACTCGAGCTTCTCCAGCTCCTCCATCCGGTCGTCGTACTCCACGCCCTGCGCCTTCATCTCCGCGATCTTCTCCCCCTTCAGCTGGTGGAGCTGCGCGTAGAGCACCACCTCCGGGTTCTCGAGGATGGACTCCACCAGCGTCACCACGTCCAGCGCGTACGTCTCCGTGGTGCGATCCAGCTTCTCCAGCGTGTCCAGCAGGTACAGCGACAGCGTGTGGTTCAGCGAGAAGTCCCGCTGCAGATCCTCGGCCACCTTCACCAGCGCATGGCCCGGCTGCTTCTCCACGGTGACGATGCCCGCACCGCGCAGCGTCCGGAAGCAGTTGGCCGCCGTCTTCAGGTGCTTGCGCTTCATGTAGTCCGAGTCGTGCGTCCGCTGGATGAGCTGCACCAGCCGCCGGTACCCGCCGCTGCCCTCCGTCAAGTCACTCTGGAGCAGGTTGAGCAGCAGGCCGTGGGACACCTCGAAGCGCGACTCCAGCGGCTCGGGGATGCCGTTCTGCAGGCGCTCGAAGGTGCTCTTGTCATAGTGGACGTAGCCCTTCTGCGGCGGCTTGGCCTTGGGCGCCTTCTTCTTGCCCGCCGCCTCCTTCTGCGACTGCTTGATGTTCTCGATGACGTGGTCCGGCGCCTGGGCCACCACGCTGCCCTGATCGTCGAAGCCCTTGCGCCCCGCGCGGCCGGCGATCTGCTTGAAGTCCCGCACGCTCAGCGTGGCCAGCTTCTCGCCGTTGAACTTGAACAGCTGGGTGAAGAGCACCGTGCGGATGGGGATGTTCACCCCCACGCCCAGCGTGTCCGTGCCGGAGATCACCTTGAGGTGCCCGGCCTGCGCCAGCTTCTCCACCAGCAGGCGGTACTTGGGCAGCAGGCCCGCGTGGTGCATGCCCACGCCGTGGCGCAGGAAGCGCTGGAACTCCTTGCCGTACGGCGTGTCGAAGGGCGCGTCCAGGAGCGCCTGCCGGATGGCCTCCTTCTCCTCCTTGGTGGAGAAGTCCACGCTCATGAGGTTCTGCGCCTGCTCCGCCGCGGCCCGCTGGGTGAAGTTCACCAGGTAGATGGGGTACTTCTTCTGCGCCACCAGCTCCTGGATCGTCTCGTGGAGCGGCGTCTCCCGGTAGTCGAAGTCCAGCGGCACCGGGCGCTGCGAGCTGCGCACCGACACCACCTCCTTGCCGGTGAGCTTGAGCAGCCCCTCCTCGATGACGTGCGTGTCCCCGAGCGTGGCCGACATCATCAGGAACGTCGTCTGGGGCAGCGCCAGCAGGGGGATCTGCCACGCGGTGCCGCGATCCTTGTCCGAGTAGTAGTGGAACTCGTCCATGACGACGTAGTCCACCCGGGCGCGCGAGTCCCGCATGGCCATGTTGGCGAGGATCTCCGCCGTGCAGCAGATGATGGGGGCCTGGCGGTTGATGCTGGCGTCGCCGGTGAGCATGCCCACGTTCTCCGGGCCGAACGCGTCGCAGAGCGCGAAGAACTTCTCGTTCACCAGCGCCTTGATGGGGCACGTGTAGTAGGAGATCTTGCCCTCGGCCATGGCCTTGAAGTGCAGCGAGGTGGCCACCAGCGACTTGCCCGAGCCCGTGGGCGTCTTGAGGAACAGGTGCTTGTCCGCGAGCAGCTCGAGGATGGCCTCCTCCTGCGCCGGGTAGAGCTCCAGCCCGTTGGAGGCCACGTAGCCGACGAAGCGGTTGAGGATCTCGTCGGTGCTCAGGGGGGGCGAGCCGCGTGGGGGGAGCAGGGCAGCCAGGGGAGCGCGTTTCTCGGGGGTATCCATCTCAAGGATGGAATCTAGGCGGGCGAGCCCCGCGCTACCTGGAAAAAGCGCGCTGCCGGCCCACGCCTCTGGAAGAATGGTTGGATGGCCAGCATGCAAGGGAAGACTGTCGTCATCACGGGGGCCTCGTCGGGCATTGGCGAGGAGCTCGCCGTGGTGCTCGCCTCACGCGGGGCAAACCTGGTGCTCGCGGCACGGCGGGAGGAGGAGCTCGCCCAGGTGGCGAAGCGGTGCGAGCAGGCCGGAGGCCGCGCCCTCAGCGTGCCGACGGATGTGTCCGATCAGGAGGCCTGCCGGCGCATGGTGGAGCGCGCGGTGGAGGCCTTCGGGGGCATCGACGTGCTGGTGAACAACGCGGGCGTGACGATGTGGGGGCGGCTCGACGAGGTGACGGACCTGTCGATCTACGAGCGCCTCATGCGGGTGAACTACCTGAGCGCCGTCTACTGCACCTACTACGCCCTGCCCCACCTCAAGGTGCGCAAGGGGCTGGCGGTGGCGATCTCCTCGCTCACGGGGAAGACCGGCGTGCCCCAGCGCACGGCATACGCGGCGAGCAAGCACGCCATGCAGGGGTTCTTCGACTCGCTGCGCGTGGAGCTGCTGGGCACGGGGGTGGATGTGCTGGTGGTGTCCCCGGGGTTCGTGGCCACGCCCATCCGCTCGAATGCGGTGGGGCCGGATGGCAAGTCGGTGGGGCGCAGCCGGCGGGACGAGAGCCAGGACACCATGGACGTGCAGACCTGCGTGGCGCAGATCGTCCGTGCCATCGAGCGGAGAGAGCGCGAGCTGGTGATGACGGCCAAGGCGAAGGTGGGCCTGTTCCTCAAGCTGGTGGCCCCGGGGCTGGTCGACCGGATCGCACTGAAGGCCATGAAGACACGGTGAGGCCCTCCTCGCCCTCGGTCAAACGTGACGGGGAGGGAGCCTCCTCCTGCCCCACGGAGGACAAGCATACCGGAGCCCCGTCCTGCCTGGATGGGGTGCAAGCAACGCTTCTGGCGTCCCTCTCGTGGACTGACGGGTTCCTGCCCGGACCCGGCGCGAGCGTGCCCAGGCTGTGCTAACTGGGAGCCCTTCTCTCGCGAGGACCGCACCGTGAGCGCTTTCACCTACCAGGACATGCTGCCGCTGGGCGAGGACACCACCCCGTACCGGCTGCTGACGAAGGACCACGTCTCCACCTTCGAGGCCAACGGGAAGACCTTCCTCCAGGTGGCCCCCGAGGCGCTCACCCTGCTCACCCGCGAGGCGATGCGCGACATCGCCCACCTGCTGCGCCCGGGACACCTGCAGCAGCTGGCCAACATCCTCAAGGATCCGGAGGCCACCTCGAACGATCGCTTCGTGGCGCTGGAGCTGCTGAAGAACGCCAACATCGCCGCGGGCCGCGTGCTGCCCTCCTGCCAGGATACCGGCACGGCGATCGTGATGGGCAAGAAGGGCCAGTACGTCCTCACCGGCGCCAATGACGAGGAGGCCATCTCCCGCGGCGTCTTCGAGACGTACACCACGACGAACCTGCGCTACTCGCAGCTGGCGCCGCTGGACATGTACAAGGAGGCCAACACCGGCACCAACCTGCCCGCGCAGATCGAGCTCTACGCGACCGAGGGCGACGCCTACAAGTTCCTCTTCATGGCCAAGGGCGGCGGCTCGGCGAACAAGAGCTACCTGTTCCAGGAGACCAAGGCGCTGCTCAACCCGGACAGCCTGATGAAGTTCCTGGATCAGAAGATCCGCTCGCTGGGCACCGCGGCCTGCCCGCCGTACCACCTGGCCATCGTCGTGGGCGGCACCTCGGCCGAGTTCGCGCTCAAGGTGGCCAAGTACGCCTCGGCGCGCTACCTGGACACGCTGCCCACCAGCGGAAACAACCTGGGCCGTGGCTTCCGGGACGTGGAGCTGGAGGAGAAGGTGCACCAGCTCACGCGCCGCATGGGCATTGGCGCGCAGTTCGGCGGCAAGTACTTCTGCCATGACGTGCGCGTCATCCGCCTGCCTCGCCACGGCGCGAGCTGCCCGGTGGCCATCGCCGTGTCCTGCTCCGCGGACCGGCAGGCGCTGGGGAAGATCACCAAGAGCGGCATCTACCTGGAGCAGCTCGAGACGGATCCGGCCAAGTACCTGCCCGAGACGACGGACTCGCACCTGGGCGGCGAGGTGGTGAAGATCGATCTGAACCGGCCCATGTCGGACATCCGGGCCGAGCTCAGCCGCTACCCCACGAAGACGCGCCTGTCGCTCTCCGGGCCGATGATCGTCGCGCGCGACATCGCCCACGCGAAGATCAAGGAGCGGCTGGATCGGGGCGAGGGCCTGCCCCAGTACATGAAGGACTACGCCGTGTACTACGCGGGCCCGGCGAAGACGCCGCAGGGCTACGCGTCGGGCAGCTTCGGCCCCACCACGGCCGGGCGCATGGACAGCTACGTGGACCTGTTCCAGTCGCACGGCGGCAGCCAGGTGATGCTGGCCAAGGGCAACCGCTCGAAGGCCGTCACCGAGGCGTGCAAGAAGCACGGCGGCTTCTACCTGGGCAGCATCGGCGGTCCGGCGGCGCGGCTGGCCCAGGACTGCATCAAGAAGGTGGAGGTGCTCGAGTACCCCGAGCTCGGCATGGAGGCGGTGTGGAAGATCGAGGTGGTGGACTTCCCGGCCTTCATCGTCGTGGATGACAAGGGCAACGACTTCTTCGCCGAGCTGAACGTCTCCGCCAAGGACTGAGGTAGAAGGTCCAGTCATGGACCGCTCCCAGTTCGTTGGCTGCATCGTGGGGCTCGCCGTAGGGGATGCGCTCGGCTACCCGGCCGAGTTCCGCACCCGCGCCCAGCTGCAGCGCGAGCTGGGCCCCGAGGGCATCACCGGCTTCCTCCGCCTGAAGGACCCGCGCTTCTCCCGGCCCTTCATCATCGGGCCGGATCACCCTCCGGGGACCTTCACGGACGACACGCAGATGACGCTGGCGGTGGCCGAGGCGCTCCTCTCCCACGGCCACGCCGGGCGTGAGGCCCTGATGCAGGAGATGGGGCGCCGCTTCGTGGCGTGGAACCGCTCTCCCGACAACAACCGGGCTCCGGGCGCCACTTGCGGCCGGGGCTGCGAGAACCTCGAGCAAGGCGTGCCTTGGCGAGAGGCCGGCGTCGCGGAGAGCAAGGGCTGCGGCAGCGCCATGCGCGTGGCCGCCCTGGGCCTCTTCTATGAGGATCTGGATGAGGTGGAGTCCGTGGCTCGGGACTCCTCGCTCCTCACCCACGGGCATCCTGCGGCGCTCGAGGCCTCCGCCGCGGCTGCTCTGCTGGTGGCCCTGGCGCTGCGCGGCGCCTCGCCCTCTCGGATGTACGAGGAGGTCATGCGCCGCTGCGGGGGCCGCAGCCCGGACTTCGACGGGTGCCTCTCGCGGGTGCCAGACGTGCTGGGCCGTCCCCCGGAGGAGGTGCTCACCAGCGGGGTGCTGGGCGAGGGCTGGGTGGCGGAGGAGGCGGTGGCCAGCGCCCTCTACTGTTTCTGGCGCCACCCGGACGACTACCGGGCCGCCGTGCTGGAGGCCGTCAATACAGACGGGGATTCGGACAGCCTCGCGACCATCACCGGCTCGATCAGTGGGGCCCGGCTGGGCCTGGGCGCGATCCCCGCCGAGTGGGTACAGGAGGTGGAGCGCTCCACGTACCTCCAGGAAGTGGGCGCCCGGCTCGCCGCCGCGCGCGGGCTGTAGCGCTCCCAACACGGCTGGGAAGGCTCCACCGTGACGTAGTTGCCCTTGGCGGCCCGCTGCGAGCCCCGGAGCTGGCGTCGTTGACCTGCGTCTTCACCGGCGCGATCGGTATAGTGCTCCATCGAGCCTGGCATCACCATCCCCCCTCTCATGGCCCTCCCTCTGCCCCTCAGTACCCTCGATCAGCCTTGTCGCCCGGTGAAAGTGCCTCATGCTCATCCAGCGATCAGTCTCCGTGCTCTTGTTGCAATTCCTCCTGCTATCAGGCTGTGGCAATTGCTCATCGAAACCGCCACGACAAGCCAAGTCTCCGACGGTCGTGAACAAGAGCAGCTCTCCCCATTCTTCAGGCAATTCCCCTGCGAGCGACGCGAGCGCAACCTCTCCCTCCCACAAGGACACATTCCCACCTCAGATCGATAACGAGCCCCTCAGCACAAGCTTGTTTCTGTCCGCGGGGAAGGTGGACTTCGAGAACAGCTATCCCGCCACCGTCATGATCACGACTGGAGCTGTACGGGAAGGCGGTCGATGCAGCGGCATTCTCATTGCGCCCCGTGTCGTTCTCACGGCAGGCAGCTGTGTTTGCGTCCCCGGCAGGGCTCTCACTCCCGGGGACAAGGACAAGACCCTCATTGCCGCTTCAGCATGCGCGGAGCGCGCACATGTAATGACAGTCGTCTTTGGGGAAGTGTACGACGCACTGCTTGCTGACATGGAGGTTCACTCCTACGGAGGAGTGGTCCGCCCTCATCCAGAATTGAGCCTCCTCCTCGATGCTCAAGGGTCCGTCGTGAGCAGCCGCGCAGATCTCGCCGTCATTCTCCTCGATACACCCGTGAGCATCAAACACCCGGCCACTCAGCTCGCGGGAAGCGAGGCCAAACCCGGTGAGTTCCTCGTGATGGCTGGCTATGGCTACAGCACGCAGGTCGGCCAGATTCAGGGGCTTCGGTACTCTCGAATGAATAAGGTCACGAGCGTGCCCGCATCGCCCAGCGGAAGAATTCTGTATGAACAGCAAGGCCCTTATGTTTATGACGGGTTTCAGGGGGGGCCTTGTTTCCGTGAAACCGAGAAGGGCCGCTGGCTCGTCGGCATCGCGAGCATTGGCACGAGCAAAGAACTGGCATGCACAAGCACGCTCTCCTATCAAGACTGGCTGCGTTCCGAACTTCAACACGCATCTGAGGCTATCCCCATCGTTCCCTGAGTGCTTCTCATGAGGGTTGGAAAATGTCGCCTCGAGAATTCCCGAAAGGCAACATGCTTCATTCCAGGTCATTAGCCTGTCCTGCGTTGGTGGCGCTCGTCCTGGTGCTTGGCGGCGGATGCACCACGACCACAAGAACAGCAGACTCATCGTCTTCCCACCTGACCTACCTCATATCGGATGGTCAACCGGACTATGGAAATCGGTACCCAACCGTCGTTCAGGTCAGCACTCCCAACGGAGCGTGCAGCGGCGTCCTCATCAAGCCCAAGCTCGCCCTCACTGCCGCACATTGTTTCTGTTTTCCTGCGACCCGCGGGGCCAGGAAGGTCTACAGATACAAGAAAAGCGGCGCGGTAGGCGAAATCGGCCTGACCTGCGCAGACAAGGCGGGAGTGACCGCCATCCTCTATCCTCAGGATGAGGGGAAAGAGCCACAGGCACTCCCACCCAGGACCAAGACCAGGCAGGGCTCGGTCCAAGTCCATCCTGGCTATGAGTTCACCACGGATGCTGAAGGAGACGTAATCTATTCAAGGATGGACCTTGCCGCAGTGCACCTCGAAGGACCCCTCACGGCAAATGCTGACACGCGGCTACCGACTCAGGAAGTCCAGCCGCAGGAATCGCTCGTGGCAGTGGGTTACGGGTTCACGGCAGTTGGCCCACCGAGCACTCGCCACTTTGGCACGAACAAGGTCATGGACATCAATATCTCGATAGGAGGGGATGGCATTTTTGCATTTCGGGGGAGTGATGACCGTGGACGCGGTGCGCACGCATGGAAGGGGGACAGCGGTGGCCCCTGCTTCCGCGAGGATAAAGATGGGCGTCGATGGCTTGTCGGTATCATCAGCACGGGGAGGGTCATTGACGGCAAGCCGATCTCTGGCTTTACAAGCACATTCCACCACCGGGAATGGATAAATTCCCAGATGGAGATCAGCACAAGATGAGCCGCTGCAGCACGTCAACTCGCCCGCCGTCGGCGTAAACGCTAAGCCAGAGGCTACCCGCTCCCCACGAGATCGAACATCTGGCCCACGCCCTTGGCGCGCGCCACCTCGTAGAGCGCTCTCGCCAGCGCCACGTCCTGCACCGCGAGCCCCGTCGAGTCGAAGATCGTGATCTCATCCCCCTGGCGCCCCGGCTTCTTCCCCGCCACCACCTCGCCCAGCGTGCCCACGATCTGCTCCTTCTTCAGCTGCCCATCGTGCAGCGGCACGTTCACCTCGCCCGAGTGCAGCGCCTGCTCCTCGTCGTCGATGAAGATCCGCCCCGCCTGCAGGATGCGCGCATCCAGCTCCTGCTTGCCCGGCGCGTCCGCCCCCATCGCGTTGATGTGCGTGCCCGCTCGCACCCACTCGCGCTTCACCACCGGCGAGCGCACCGGCGTCGACGTGCACACGATGTCCGCCCCAGACGCCTCCTGGAGGCTCACCACGCGCCCGCCCTTCTCCTTCTGCAGCGCCTGCGCCGCCGCCTCCGACGCATCCGCCAGCAAGAGCTCGAGCCCCTCGAAGAGCGCGCGATGCGCGTCGATGAGCACCCGCGCCTGCACCCCGCACCCCACCAGCCCCAGCGTGCGAGGCTTCGCACGCGCCAGGTACTTCGACGCCACGCCCCCCGCCGCACCCGTCCGCCACGCCGTCAACAGCGTGCCGTCCATGATCGCCAGCGGAGACGCCGTCTCCGGATCGCTCAGCACGTACACCGCGCGCACCGTCGGCAGCTGGTGCTTCTCCGGGTTGCGCGGGTGCGCGTTCACCCACTTCACACCCGCCGCACCGTCCAGGAACGCCGGCATCGCCCGGAAGTCCCCGTCGTACTTCGGCAGCGAGAGGTACACCTTCGGAGGCATGAGCGCCTCGCCCAGGCCATGCGCCCGGAAGGCACGTTCCACCGCGGTCAGCCCCAGATCCACGGTGTAGAGGTTGCGAAGATCGTTCGCGCTAAGGAGGAGGGTTGGCATGCGCGCCTTATAGCGGGTGAAAACTCCCCCGGAAACGCTGGCTCTTATTTCCCGATAATCCTCCGAATCTACATTTCCTGGAGTTCCCATGAGTCGCCGCCACCCCCTCGTCCTAGTCCTCGCCCTCGTCGCCACCCTCACCCGCTGTGCGCCTCCGGACTCCGAGCCGGAGCTGGCCCCCACGCCCGCCGAGAGCACCCAGGCCCTCACCCCCGGCGGCGGCCTGCGGTTCATGACGTACAACATCAAGCACGGCGAGCTCAGCAGCCTCGAGGCCATCGCCAGCGTCATCAATGGCCAGGCCCCGGATCTCGTCGCGCTCCAGGAGGTGGATGTCCTCACCAACCGCTCGGGCAAGGTGGATCAGGCGGCGCGGCTCGGGCAGCTCACCGGCATGTACGCCTCCTTCGTGCCCTCGCTGCTCAGCTATGACGGGGGCCAGTACGGGCTGACGCTCCTGTCCCGCTACCCCATCCGCTCCTCGCAGCGCATCCCCCTGCGCTCCGCCGCCGAGCAGCGCGCCCTCGCCCTCTACGAGGTGGAGCTGGATGCGCAGCACGTCCTCCCCGTGGGCGTCACCCACTTCGGCACCGTCGACGCCACCGAGCGGCTCAACCAGGCCGCGGACGTCAAGGCCGCCTTCGCCGGCAAGCCCTGGGGCCTGCTCGGTGGCGATCTCAACGCCACGCCCTCCGAGTCCGGCATCACCAGCCTGCTCCAGCTGTTCACCGACTCCTGGGCCCGTGGCGGCTCGGGCAGCGGCTACACCAGCTCCGCCAGCTTCCCCACCCGGCGCATCGACTACCTGCTGCTCGGCTCCGCGTGGACCTCGCCCGTGTCCGCCCGCGTCGTCAGCGCGTCGTCGCAGTCCGATCACCTCCCCGTGGTGGCCACCCTCATCCTGCCGTGGAGCCAGACCCTGCTGGGCGATCGCGTCCCCGGCACGGCCGTCCAGGCGGACACGAAGGCCGTCGAGGTGGGCGTCCGGTTCCGCAGCAACGTCCCCGGCACCATCCAGGCGCTCCGCTTCTACCGCGGCACCGGCAACGCCAACGGCTACGTGGCCCGCCTGTGGACCAGCTCGGGCGCCCTGCTGGCCCAGGCCTCCGTCACGGATGGGCGCATCCCCGGCTGGCAGGAGGTCACCCTCCCCTCGCCCGTCTCCATCTCCGCCAACACCACCTACGTGGTCTCCTACTACTCCTCCAATGGGCAGTTCGCGCGGGACGTCGATGGCTTGCTGAACGCGATCGTCAGCGGCAACCTCACCGCGCCCAGCAGCGCCAGCGTGGGGGGCAATGGCGTCTACGTCTACGCCACCGGTGGAGGCTTCCCGACGGCCTCGTACAAGAACACCAACTACTGGGTGGACGTCCGCTTCGCGCCCTCTCCGTGAGCCCTTGGCTACCCGGCAGGCCAGCGTTGACCCACAGTGAAAAATGCTAGCCTGACGGTCATGCCGTCCGACCGAGACCGCCTCATTCCCCTGGCCCTGAACCCGAAGGAGCTACCCGCAGACGAAGCCCCGAGCCCCGAGGAAGGAAACCTGCACGAGACGCTCCCCTACGAGCATGCGCGCCGCCCGGGAGATCTGCCCACCGTGCGCCGCTTCCGCGTCACGGTGGTGGACGGCCCCAGCGCGGGCCTCGTCTGGGAGTCCGCGGCGGATGTGTGCTCCATCGGCTCGCACCCGCTCAATGATCTCGCGCTGGAGGACTCCACCGTGTCTCGCTTCCACTGCGAGGTGCGGATTGGCCAGCGCGGCCCGCAGGTGAAGGATCTGGACAGCACCAACGGCGTCATCGTGGACGGGGTGCAGGTGGTGGACGGCTTCCTGCGCGGCGGCAGCCTGCTGCGGCTGGGGCGCGTGGTGCTGCGCTTCGACTTCAGCGCGGAGAGCAACCGGCTGCAGCTCTCCACGCAGACGCGCTTCGGCTCGCTGGTGGGCACCTCGGCGGCCATGCGCGGGTGCTTCGCGCTGCTGGAGCGCGCTTCGGCCCGGGACGTGACGGTGCTGCTGGAGGGAGAGACGGGCACCGGCAAGAGCCAGGCGGCCCAGGCCGTCCACAACGCCAGCGCCCGGCGGGACAAGCCCTTCATCGTGGTGGACTGCGGCGCCATCCCCTCGAACCTGCTGGAGAGCGAGCTGTTCGGTCACGAGAAGGGCTCCTTCACCGGCGCGGTGGGCCGGCGCGCGGGCGCCTTCGAGGAGGCCCACGGCGGCACCGTCTTCCTGGACGAGATCGGCGAGCTGCCCTCGGAGCTCCAGCCCAAGCTGCTGCGCGTGCTGGAGACGCGGGAGATCCGCCGCGTGGGCAGCAACACCTACCAGCCCGTGGACATCCGCCTGATCGCCGCCACGCACCGCGATCTGCGCGCCGAGGTGAACGCGGGCCGCTTCCGCTCGGATCTCTTCTTCCGGCTGGCGGTGCTTCGCATCATCCAACCCTCGCTGCGCCAGCGCCCCGAGGATCTGCCGCTGCTGGTGGAGCAGATCCTCGCCTCGCTGGGGGCGGATCCGGAGCGCACCGGCGCCCTGCGCACACCCGAGTTCATCGCGCGGCTGCAGCACGCCGCGTGGCCGGGCAACGTGCGAGAGCTGCGCAACTACCTGGAGCGCTGCCTCGTCTTCGAGGACGCGCTGGCGATCTCCGAGGAGGAGGCGCACCCCGGCGGCAGCCTGGAGGTGGACCCGACCCAGCCCTACGCCGATCAGCGCCGCCGGGTGGTGGACGACTTCGAGCGGCGCTACCTGCGCGCGCTGCTGGAGAAGCACCAGGGCAAGGTGGCCCAGGCCGCCGTCACCGCGGGCGTGGATCGCGTGCACCTGTACCGGCTGCTGCGCCGCCACGGCATCAAGCCGTGAGCCTCAGCGGCGGCCGGTGATGCGCCACAATCCGGGCAGGCCCGGCGCGGGCTCCACGTGGAAGCCCAGCTCCAGCCCTCGCAAGGCCGCCGCGGTGGCCACCAGCCCGCGGACTGGATGCGCCGCCCAGTCCCTCAGGCGCAGCACATTCCCAGCGCCAGGGGAGAGCGGCCCCGCCCCCTCGTCCGAGGGCAGCTCGTCCACGTGCGCGGTGACGGCCAGCGTCACGCGCGGCGGGCTCGGAAGCGCCCCGGCCACCTCCGTCAGCGCCAGCATCGCCGAGAGCACCCGCCCCCGCAGCTCCAGCTCCGTGGAGGAATCCTCCGCGAGAGGGGCCACCGCGGCCAGGCAGCACGCGCCCTCCACCCGCACCTTCAGCCCGGCCTCGCGCGCCGCCGCGCCCGCGTGCTCCAGCAGCGTGTCCACCCGCTCCAGGGCGGCCTCATCCGGCGGCCCCTCTACGAGCGCCTCCACGTAGAGCGCCACCGCGCGCCTCGAGCGGGCCGGACCGGGCGCGCCCCGCACCGCGCGCCGCAGCTCCTCCAGCATCGCGTCCACGTCCGGGTAGCGCTCCTCCCGCCGCTTCTCCAGGCAACGCCGCACCACGGCATCCAGCGCAGTGGGCACGGGCGCGTGATCGCTGGCCCGGGGCGGCGGCGCGTGCAGGTGCTGCTCCTCCACCTCGTGCCGCGTGCTCCCCTGGAAGGGCGGCTGCCCGGTGACGAGCTGGAAGAGCAACACCCCCAGCGCGTAGAGATCGGTGCGTGCGTCGGGCACCTGTCCCCGGATCTGCTCCGGCGCCATGGCGAGGGGAGTCCCCAGCACCGTGCCGGTGTTCGTCAGCGTGGAGGCCCCTGGCGACTCCGGCGTCAGCCCCTTGGCCACCCCGAAGTCCACCAGCTTCACGAAGGGAGCCTCGCCCTCGCCCGGCAGCCGCATCACGTTCTGCGCCTTCAGATCCCGGTGGACCACGCCGGCTGCGTGCGCGGCGCGCAGGGCAGCCCCCACCTGCTCCAGCACCTCCAGCGCCTCCTGGGGAGAGAGCGGCCCGCGGGCGGCCAGCTCGGCGGCGAGATCCCGGCCCTCCAGCCACTCCATGGCGATGAAGGGCCGGCCATCCACCAGCTCCCCGTACCCGAGGATGCCGACGATGTGAGGGTGCCGCAGCCGCTGGAGGGTGGCCGCCTCGCGGCGGAAGCGGCGCAGCGCGGTGCCGTCCGAGAGCTGGGAGCGCAGCACCTTCAGCGCCGCCGGAGTGCCCGTCCTCAGCTCCCGGGCGCGGTAGAGGGTGGAGATGGGCCCCCGGTACTGGACGCGCTCCACCACCCAGTCTCCGAGCAGGGCCCCCTCGGAGAGCTCCTCTCCGTACAGCGACTCTTCTCCGGGGGGGGCCATGCGCTAGGGGATGTTCTTCGGGGTGCGCGCGCACAGATCCGGGGAGCCTGCTGGCATCAGATCACACGCGGCGTTGAGGAAGACGGTGACGGGCTGGCTCCAGAGCACGCCATCGGTGTCGCCGCACTCCTCGTAGTCCCCGTCGCCATGCACCAGCGAGCCGTCGCTCGTGGCGCACGTGGACCCGAGCTGCTCCTCGTCCACGGGAGCCACGCAGGTGCCGGTGACCGTGGCGGCGCAGTTCCCCTGCTCTCCGGGCGAAGCGCACACCCGGTGGGTGGCGTTGGCCAGCCCCGCGTCCCACTCCGCGTCGTAGCAGGAGTACATCCGCTGGTACACCGAGCCCGCCACCACGCGGTCCTTCCCCCTCAGCTCGCCGTTGATCACCTCCACCGTGGTCGCCAACGCGCCCGGATCGAAGATCGTCCCGTAGAAGGCACCCTCGCGTACAGCGAAGGCCTTCTGCTCGGAGAGGGCGTAGTCGGTCCTCGCGGGCGTCTCGCCCTCCACGTCCACCGTCACGGTGCCGCTCTGGGTGCTGTACCAGGGGGCCTTCATGACATTGAAGTATCCCTCCGGCGGGCAGGTGAAGGACACCGCGGGCGCCGTACCGCCGCAGCTGCCCTCGCTCTGGGCCAGGAAGCGCCGGCCGCTGTTGTCACAGCCGGCGATCCCCGAGCACACGCGCAGCACCATCCGGCTCCCCAGGCTCTCGCCCAGCGACTGGCCGCCCACGCACTGGTCCGGCGGCACCCCGCCCGCGCCCAGCCGCACCTGCTCATTCGGCTCGCACTGGCCGATGTAGTCCACCGACCAGCCGCAGTTGCGCCCCATGCCCTGGCTCGGCGTCGCACACTCGCCAAAGCTGGCCACGCGCTGCGAGGTGTCCGGATCATACTGGGTGGGCAAGGTCTTCGGCTCCAGCCGGAAGGCGCCCGGGTCGGCCGGGAGCTCCCCGCGCATGGACAGCTCGACCCGCAGGCCGTAAGCGTTGTTGCGCGCGACGATGCAGGCGGACACCCGGCTCAGGCACTCCTGCGAGGGGGCCGACTCGTACCAGCTGGAGCACAGGCCGAGCTTCCCCGGCCAGGAGGACAGGGCGCCCGTCACCGGATGCTTCCACTTGAGGCTCTGGCCCTCCTTCAGGGCGCAGCTCGTCAGGTACTCCATCACGTGCTGCGCATCCACGTCCCGCAGCTGCTGGCGGATATAGGTGCTCCCCACCATCGGATCGAACAGTGGCCCGAGCGCGCTCGTGCCCAGCATGGCGTTGGCCGTCGGGTTGGTCGTCAGCGCGTTGAGGACCAGCGCCTGGGTGGTGAGGGAGTTGACGATGCGGATGTCCGCCTCCTGCGCCTCGAACGAGGCCTCGGCCTCCACCGGAGCTTCCAGTTCGGGTTGGCAGCCCCCAAGGCTCACCAGCAAGGGAAGGGAACGCAGCAACCAGGCAGAGATTCGGGCGGACATGAGGCTCCTCACAAGGGGACGTCTCGACAGGATGTCTCGCGGTGAAGCATGTGCCGGGCCAATGCCCAACCCTTGGATATCCCTGGAAAAATATGGTGAGAGTACCCCGCGCTTGTAACACCGGACGCTACGCCTCCGCGGGGTTGTAACGCTCCACGCTACGGCCTCGCCCGGCACCGGCTCGGAGCGCCTCGCGCAGGGAGTCCAGGCGCGCCCGCCACAGCGGCGCCCCCTCCACGGCCTGCTCGGCCCTCGAGAGCCACTCCCAGGCCTCCGGCTCACGCCCGGCCTCGTGGGCTCCCTGGGTGGCCTGCAGCAGGAGCTCCGCCTTCTCGTCGGCCGAGGCGCACCCGTCCGCTTCCGCCACCAGCGCCCGCCACACCTCGCCGCTCCAACCCTCCCCCGGCTCTGTCTGGCGCACCTGCAGCTGCACCAGCCGGCGCATGATGGCCGTGGGCGGCAAGGACTCCGGCGGGCAGTGGGTCTCGATCCAGCGGAGCTGCCGGGCCGCCTCCGCTCGATCTCCCACCGCCGCGCTGATGCGGGCGATCAGCAGGGCGTCCAGCGGCACCGGCTGATCGCGGAAGAAGCGCACGCCCAGCTCATGCCCGCGGCGAGCCAGGGGCAGCGCCTCCTCCAGCTGGCCCCGCATGTAGAGCACCTCGGCGAGGTTGAAGGTGGCGCAGCGCTCCGCCTGGGCATGGCCCAGCTCGCGCCCCAGCGCTATCGCTCGCCGCAGATCCGCCTCCATCCGGCCCACGTCACCCAGCCGGAGCCAGAGCAGCACGCGGTTGGTGAGCGTGGCGGACAGGTGCAGCGCGTCGCCTGTCTCCTCACAGCGGCCTCGTGCCTCGTCGAAGCGCGCGCCGGCCTCCTCCACCCGATCCAGGAAGGTCAGCGCCGAGCCCAGCAGCGACAGGGCCACCACCTGCGTCTCGTGCTCCCGGGCCAGCACCGCCCCCTCCACCGCCGAGGCGAGGAGACGGGCCGCGGCCTCCCACTCGCCCTGGCGCACGTGCAGCCGGCCCCGGGCCAGGGTGAGGCGCAGGGACAGGCGGGGATCGTCCAGCGGCTCGATGCGCTCCATCGCCTCGCGCGTGCGCTCCACCGAGCCCGCCACATCCTCCATCCAATCCCGTACGGTGGCCTCCTCCAACAGCAGATCCACCACCAGGGCCTCGTCTCCCTGGGCCTCGGCCAGGGCCCGCGCGGCAGCCAGATCGGCCAGGCTCTCGTGGTAGCGCTGGAGCCGGTGCCGCACCCGCCCGCGGCCGGCCAGGGCACGGGCCCTGCGCTCCGAATCCTGCTCCCCGAGCAACGCCAGGGCGCGCGTGTAGTGCTGCTCCGCCTCCACCGGGAGGTGCGCGTGGCGGGCCTGCTCGGCGAGCGTGAGAAAGGAGGTGGCGGCCTCCGCATGGGCACCACAGGCGGCGGCGTGGTGCGCGCGCTGGCGGCGCTCGGAGGGCCCATCGCCTGTCAGGGAGCGCAGGGCGGCGGCATGCAGCGCGCGGCGGGTTGAAGGAAGCGTCGAGGCCTCCACGGCCTCTCGGAGCAGCCGGTGACGGAAGGCGAAGTGTCCCGGGGCGACGGGGCGCAGCACCCCCGCGCGGGCCAGCCGGGCCAGCCCCGCCCCCGCATCCCACGAGGCCACCCGCGCCACCGCCTGCCGGGCCTCCAGGTGCCGCAGCGCCGCGTCCACCCGGCCCACGCTCACCTCGTCCCCGAGCACCGCGCACAGCCGCGCCAGCACCTGGTGGACCTCCGGAAGATCGGAGAGAGCGCGCGTGGCCAGGCGCTCGAACAGGGGCGTCACCGAGACGTCCAGCAGCGCATCCGGGGCGATGTACCAACCCCCACCGGACGAGGTGCGCAGCGCCCCCGCGGCGCGCAGCGCCCCCGTCAGCTCCACCAGGGACAGCGGCACGCCCTGGGCGAGGTGCTCCAGGCGGGCCAGGACCGGCTCGGGGATGAACTCGACGGGGCGCAGCAGGTGGAGCAGGAGGGCGCGGCTGGCTTCGGGAGGCAGCGGTGGCAGCACGTGGCGGGTGGCGCGGGCGCTGCGCTCTCCCAGGTGGGGGCGCTGGCCGAGCAGCATGGGGCGCCCGGCGACACACACCCAGAGCGGCGCTCGCGCTCCGGACAGGGTGGCCAGCTCCAGCGCATCCAGGGTCCTGGGATCCGCCAGGAGGGCGTCATCCACCAGCACCACCTGGGGCACGTCCCGGGCGCGCTGGCGGAGCTCCTCGGCGGCGGCCCGCACCGCGGCATGGCCGTGCAAGTGCAGGAGCGCCCCCGGCACCAGCTCCTCGGGAGAGGGGGCGCGCAGATGCACGACCCGGGCCCGTCCTTCCGCCTCCCACCGCTCGGCCAGGGCCTCCAGGAGCCGGGTCTTGCCATGGCCCACCTCTCCCGTGAGGACACAGAGCCCCGGCAGCCCCTCCTCCAACGCACGGGAGGCCTCCTGGTACAGCGTCTCCAGCAGCGCCTCACGCCCGACCAGTGGCGGGGCCTCGGCCGTAAGGGGCGCGGCGCCGTGATCGCGGACGAGCCACAGGACGCCCTCGGGCCCTCGGCGGGTCGTGCCAGCCCCGAGGCGCGCAGAAGCCTCGATGGTGACACACACCTCTCCGGGCCGGGCCTCCACGGGCCACCATTCCCGGTGCGCCGCCAGGGCCACCCCCGCCACGCGCGGCGTGAGGGTTCCAGGGTGCACGGCCAGCTCGGCAAGGTGGAGGACCGCCGCGGCACCTGCCTCCTCCACCAGCTTGCGCGCGGCGAGCGCGGCGGCGCGCAGGCTCGCCTCGGGCGAGGGCGACTCGGGGAACACCATCACATAGCCCCGCTCGCAGACCCGGGCGAGCGCGCCTCCCTGGGGCTCGACGGCCGAGAGCAGCGCCTCCACCGGCGCGTCCGCGTGGACTCCCAGCAGCGCCACGAGCCGGTGGCCTGTGCGTCCCTCGGGAGTGGAGGTGGTGGGCAGCTCCCGCGCCACAGCCTGAGTGGAGCGGCACGCAGCCTCGAAGGCCTCCAGCACGTCACTCGCTCGCGCGAAGCGCTCGGCCGGAGCCTTCGCCAGACACCTGCGCAGCACCTCATCGAGCGCGGGTGGCACGGCGGCGCACTCGGAGGCGCTCGGCGGCCTCAGGCTGACGTGGCCATGGCGCACCTCATCCGGGCCGCCGGAGAAAGGCGGGGCGCCGGTGAGCAGCTCGAAGAGGAGGATGCCGAGCGCATAGAGGTCCGCGGGGCAGCCCGCCTCCCGCGCATCCAGACACTGCTCGGGCGCCATATAATGAGGGGTGCCGAGCCGCTGCCCCGCGCGGGTGAGGGCCACCGCGCCCTCCCCCTCCCCCTCCTCGGGCACGTCGAGCAGGCGCGCGAGGCCGAAGTCGAGCAGGCTGAGCGTGCCGCCCTCCCGGAGGAAGATGTTCTCCGGCTTGAGATCCCGGTGGGCCACACCGGCGGCGTGCACGCGCTCCAGCGCCGCGCACAGCCCAGCGAGCAGCTCGCGCACCTGAGGCACGGAGGCGGCCCCGGAGCCCGGCAGCGCCGCCATCCACGCGGCGAGCGTCTGCCCACGCAGGGACTCCAGGACGAGGAAGGGACGCCCAGCCACGGTGCCCTCCTGGAGCAGCTCGGGCGTGGTGGGGGGACCGATCCGGCGCAGCGCGGCAGCCTCGCGGGTGAAGCGCAGGTGATGAGGGCCCAGGCCCATCTTGAGCGCCACCTCGCGCCCGTCCTCTTCCCGGAAGGCGGCGAAGACGTGGGAGAAGCCCCCCGTGCCCAGCAGCGCCACGCGGCGCAGGCCGGGCACTTCCGGGAGCGGCGACAGCTCGGGGGCGGCAACGGCGGGGGCTCGCTCGCCGTGCACGGGGCACGCCGCGTCAGGAGCGAGGCGGCGGTGACAGGCGGGGCAGCGCATGGACTCGCCGTGAAGCTACCAGATGGCGCGATCCCGAGCGACGGCGAGGCCCACCCACACCCCTGTGTCACAGAAAGCGCTACGGCCGAGGCTCGGGGTGTAACCCCGCGCGCTACGGGCGAAGGACTCGGGGCCGTGGCTCCCCTCTCAGCAGGCTCGCCGCCCCCCATGGCACGGGCGCTGCACAACCAGGACTCGCAACAGGTCCGAGGTCTTCTCCTCGTCCCCATCCCCCAGGAGTCATCCATGAATCGCCTTCTCTCCCTCTTCAGCGCGCTCGTCCTCCTCGTCTCCGTCCCCCTGGGCACCAGCCACGCGGCCCCCTCGGACCGCCTCGAGGCCGCCAACACCGCCGTGCGTGCGGAGCTCACCCAGGCCATGCTCGAGGGCGCCGCCGAGCACGGGATCAAGATCTTCAGCGACGGCATCGTCTTCGCGACGCGGGACGACGGCATGGTGGCCAACACCGGCGTCGCCGAGTTCGACAGCCTCACCTACGATCACCTCGCGCGGGGCGCCGTGGTGGGCTTCACCTACTACTCCGGCTTCGGCATCGAGCCCGGCTTCTACCGGACCTACGTCATGCTCCCGAAGGGCGCCCAGGAGGGCACCGCGTACCTGCTCGACGCGCAGGGCCGGGCGGTGAAGGCGGCCACGGTGGTCCAGAGCAGCGGCACCACGGCGGCGCGCAAGTGGACGGGCTCCATCAGCTGGAGCCACGTCACCGTGGACTACCACGGCAAGAACGTGTCCGTGGAGGTCACCGTCTCCTGGTAGTCCCGCCGGCAGCCCTCATCGCCGCGCCTCACCCGGCCGCGTCCACCCGCTCCTCGCGGTGGGACGCGGCCTCTCTCTTTGCGGGCTCATGTAGTCCCATGTGTCCGTAGCAGAATTTTTCCCGGTCGCTAGAATCACCCCCGTTCGGGCTTTACGGCTTTTCATGGAAAACAAGGAGACTCGTTCACCCCCAGTGATTTCGTGGTCCCCGAGAGACACCAAGAGCGTAACGTCACTGAACATTTTTTCACCGTCCGCCGAGCCTTTATCCGCCCGGACCAGTAGGGTGTGCCGCCATGACCTCAGAGAAGCTCGTTCACGCACAGACCGTAGAGGCGCTGTTCGTCCGTGCCTTCGAGAACCGCCTGACGCCCGCCTGCCGGGAGGCCCTCAAGCGGGCCGGCCTGGACCTCGATCGGAAGCTGGAGCGGAGCTACACGCTGGAGCAGTGGAAGGACTTCCTGCGGATCGCCGCGGCCCACGTGTACGGTGGGGTGCCGGCGGAGGCTGCGTACTACTCGCTGGGTGAGCGGTTCATGGACGCCTGGTTCGGCACCTTCCTGGGCAAGGCGCTGCTGGGCGTGGCGCGGCTGGCGGGCCCCCGGAGGATGCTGCTGCGGGCCGGCCATGGCTTCCGCGCGGGCAACAACTTCAGCGACGTGCAGGTGGTGGAGCGCGGGCCGACCTCGCTGGAGCTGCGGGTGAATGATGTGATGGCGGATCAGCCCACCTTCACGGCGGGGCTGCTGGCCCGCGCGGTGGAGCTGGCCGGAGGCTGGCGCGTGGTGGCCCTCCCCGAGGGCTTCGACGGCACGGCGAGCACCTTCCACATCCGCTGGTCCGAGGTCCCCGCGGTGGCCGGCCTCAACGAGGACGCCCGTGCGGAGGGGAGCGCCGTAGCGCCGCGCCCCCGGGCGTGAGCGGCCGCGTAACCCGAGCCGCTACAACACGCTGAGCGTTGTCACCTCGCGTGTTACGTGTCTCAAGGCGCTCCGCTCGGAGCGCCTCGTCTCAACAGGCTGGTCCACGGTGTGCAGAGGGTCCCCGTGTCGCAACCGCGACCCCTTGCGCCACGGGATGATCCCGGGCCGCAGCAACCGTGGAGTCTCACATGACACGCTGGAAGTCTTCCCTGCTGACCGCCTCACTGGCCTCGATGACGCTGCTCGGCAGCAGTGCCTGGGCCCAGAAGGAGCCGCCTCCCGGAGAGGAGCCTCGCTACGAGGAGGCCATCCTCGAGGAGGGACACGGCTGGCAGCTCAAGAACATCCGGGGCACCGTGCTGGATGACGCGACCCAGACCTACCAGGACTACAACGAGTACATCTACTCGCTGCAGCCGGCGGGCATCCCCGAGGTGCCGCTGCCCGCGGACATCGCGGAGGCGCTGACGCTCGACGCGCAGGAGAACAAGGAGACCGTCTACACGCTCAACCAGACCATCCTGCGAGAGATCGAGATCTCCCGGGAGCAGGGCTACCTGACGCCGGCCCTGGAGAAGCTGGCCGAGCAGCCGGAGGAAGGCGCCATGCTGCTGGGCGGGCCCACCCCGCAGAGCGGGTGCCCGGATCAGATCCACACCCGGTCCAAGAGCCTGAGCCTCAACACGCCGCTCAACTTCTCCGGCACCCTGGGCGGAGGCTTCTCGGGCTCGCTGTCCGCGACGGGCAACATGTCCGGCAGCGCCACGGGGCTGGTGGAGTTCGCCATCAAGCGCACGAAGGTGCTCTGGTGGTGCGTCCCCTACGGCGCGCGCTTCAACTACGCCCGCGCCTACGGCAACGCGGTGGTGGGCTATGGAGCCGCGATCAACGGCAACCTCAGCTACAACTACTCGTGGCAGACGCAGATCGCCAAGCCGTCCCTCGGCGGCCTGTCCTTCTGGATCGGGCCGGTGCCCGTGTACGTCGGGTTCAACCTGCCCATCAATCTCGGCGTGGACGTGCAGGCCAGCGTCACCGGCACCATCAACTACAACGGCTCGCAGTCCTCCACGGGCTCCTTCGACTACACCTGCACGCTGAGCGGGTGCAACGGCAGCTCCAGCTACAGCCTGGGCGGCAACAACCAGCAGACGCTCACCGGCAGCGTGTCGGGCCGGGTGTACCCGACCATCTGGGCCCAGGCGGCGGTGCGCGCCTACCTCTACACGGAGTGGGTGGCCTATGCGCAGGTCGGCGTGCGCCCCTACCTGCGGGGAGACTTGTGGGGCTACTACGGCAATGCCTGCGGCGACGCGGATGCGGACGGCATCCAGGAGACGGTGGACGCCCTCACCTTCGATCTCGACTGGCAGCTCTACCTCACGGCTCAGGCGAGCGCGTTCGGCAGCACGCCGTCCAACTGGAACCTGTGGAACACGCCGCGCTACCACATCGCCTTCTGGGATCTGATCGGCTCGGACGCGATCAAGCCGATGATCAGCGGCACCTCGACCGCGACGGTGAACGTCTCGAAGTCCCACAGCGCGAAGATGCGCCCCTGCTGGCCGTACACGGACTCCGTCAACTACCGGTTCGCCTGGGGTGACGGCGGCACGACGACGCTGAGCGGCGCGGCCCAGTCCTGGACGCCCTCGAGCCACACCTGGACCACCACGGGGCCGAAGGCGATGAGCCTCACCGCCCTGAGCGACTCGCACGGCCGCACGCTGAACCAGGCGACCTCGCGCACCATCAACGTCATCCCGTAGCGGCACGCCACTGCGGATGGGCCAGGAGCCGCTCCTCCAACTCTGGAGTGAGCGGCGCTCCATGAGGGGCGCGGGAGGAGGAGCGGCGCCACCGCTCCAGCCACCGCGCCCCCAGCGGCGCTTCGAGGGCTTCCAGGCGGGTGGCGGCGATCGTCGTCTCCCCCTTCGTGCCGGTGGACACCCCGGCGCCCACGTAGAAGCCCGCCAGCAACAGCGTCACCCGGGTCGGCGTGGCTGCGCTGTACGTCATCAGCAGCGCGCCCTCCCCCTCCTCCCGGCTGCGAGCGCGCACGCGGGACAGCACGGCCTCGGTCCACATCTCCGGGTTGGACGCGGGGGAGAACGGATCGAAGAAGATGAGGTCCGCGGGGGGGAGCGCCCCTTCGAGCAGCGAGACGGCGTTGCCCAGGAGGAGCCGCCAGCGGATCCCCTCTTCTTCCCAGAGCCCGTCCCGCATGAGCGCCTCGGCGGCCTCGCGGAACGGCTGGAGGAAGGGAAAGCCGGCAGGGTCCGCCAGCGCCAGCCGGAGCGGTGCGAGCTCCACCTCGAGGCTGATGACCTCCAGGGGCCTGCGGCGCTCGGGGCCCAGCTCGCGGGCCCGGGTGAGCGCGGCCACGGCGTTGGTGGCGGCGCCCAGGCCCACATCGAGGATCACCAGTGGAGGCCCGGGCTGGCGCAGGCGCTCGGCGAGACGGGGCTGATCCACATAGAGGCGCAGGGCCTCCTGCCAGGGGCCGATGCTGGGGTGCATCACCTCGCCGTGCCCCAGGTGGCGCACGGCCCGAGCCCCATTGCGCAGCGTCACCAGCTCGAAGTCACCGTCTCTCGGATTATCGGGCTCCACTCTCAGCACTCCTCGGCACAGGGCGCGGCTCCACTGCAGGGGTGGCCACTGGTTTAGACCTCCTCGAATCGCGTGCCCGTGGCGCCCATCCGCTCCAAGGCATCCTTGATCTCCTCAGCGACGATGAGTGTGCCCGACCACCCCTCAGGACGAAACACCTTGGCGCTTCCCGCCTTCACCTTGTCGATGCGCAGGCGATCCACGCCCATATATTGCCCGACCTTCTCGGGCACTCCATGCTCTGGCGTCCAGAAACTCACCTCGGACGCCGCTTCGTCGATGCAGCGGATGAGGCGCGTGGCCACGAGGACAAGGTACTGCTCCGGTTGGCCCTCGATATCTGCGGGGATGAGCTGCACGTCGCTGGGGGCTCGCTCCGACAGCATGGAGGCCACCTTGACGTGGACGACAGGAATGCTCAATCCCGCCCAGGAGAAGTCCAGCGGCCTGCCTGCAATCTCGATGGGGATTTTCAACCGTCCCCCCACGTGCACGGGCGTTCCTCTCGTGAAGTCCCAGTCCTGCACCTTATGGCCCTGGCTGTCGATGGGCGTATCCAGATGCCAGCGACGGGGGACATAGCGGTCGTCGGCGAGGTCGAAGAAGCGCTGGGACATAGGGAAGTTCTAGCGTCATTCCCCCAGGGTGACGAGTCGGTTCAACTCCGTTCCGGGTGTGGCGATCTTTCTGGCAAGGTCATCCAGCGCGGGCAGCAGTCGCGCCCGGCATTCCGCGATGCTGCTACAGTCTCCCAGTGCCTCCCGCAAGCGCCTGTAGACGATGTCATGGTATCGCTGCGGGTGAGGTCCCTGGTGCCCCCGGAGAGGCACGATGTTTTCAGAGTCCGTCAGCCGCATTCCCGCCCTGGCGAAGAGCTTCTCGAACAACGGGGTCCACGGGCCGCCGCGCAACGTGGACTTCTTGTTCGCAATGGTCCCGATGTGGTGCTTCTCCGTGCGGTCACCGCGCCCGCCGCGCGCCGCCATCGCCACCGCGCCCGGGGCCAGAGCCACGCTGAAGCCGTCGGCCGTCACCGTCACAGACTGTGCCGCGCTCACCTCCGACAACAGGATGCCTTCGCGGCCCACTGCCTGCATCGACACCTGAGCCGAACCGGGCAGTGTCCCCACCTGCTCCGCGAATCCCTTCGCCGTGCGCGTCAGGAGCGCCATCGCCATCATGGCGAACGCTTGCGCCGCCTCACGCGAGAACAACTTGCCGAACTTCTCGCCCGCCTCGCGGATCCCCTCGAAGGTGGTGGCAACCTTCACCTCCTCCATCAACTGGAGCCAACCGGTCATCAGGTTGTAGAGCGTCTTGGCACCCACCCAGAGAATGAGCCCCACGGTCGCCCATGCGGCGATGAACTTGGTGACGGGCTCGGGCATCGCGAGGAGGACGAGCAGCGTGACGACAGTCGCCATCGCGGCCTGCATGACGGCCCGCATGCTCACCATCTCTCCCAACGCCTTCTCGAACTCTTCCAGTACCGGACTCTTGCTCAAGGCCATGGCCAACATGTAGCGACCTTGCGTGTCCATGTATTTCCCACCAACGAGCGCGCCCCCCAGACAATCGCCCTCGAAACCATGGGCGCTCCGACACCAGACCTTGTATCGGCTGACGAGTTTCTGCTCCTCCTCCGTCAACGCCCCTTCCAGGGGAGTGCCCGACTCCAGCGAAACGAGCTTTCGCTCTCGGAGCAGATAGAGGTAATCGCCGTACAGTGCGTCGAGTTGAAACAACCTCTCCACCGTCTCACGAGGGGAGCCGCTCAGCCGCACCTCCCGCGCCAGTCTCTGGATGGCTTGGGTGACTTCCGCCGGCGTCACCTCCACCGGCTCTGCCGTCGTGGTGCGAGGGATGTGGACAAGGGTTGCTCCGTCCGCTCCGCTGTCCACCCGGACACCGGGTGGAGTCGTGCTGCACCCGACCAGCACGGCAAGAATCAGCGCTTCGGTCTTCCACAGAATCCGCCACGGCCTCATGGATCACTCCTTCTTGCGAGCAACGGATCAGACTAGAGGCCCGCGCCTTGGGAGAGGAGGATTCGCGGGGTGGTGTCCGCCGCTCAAACCGGCACACCTTGCGGGGGGCGGCTCCTTCCGGCCGTGGCCCCCTGAGCGTCTCGCTCGCCCTTATGGCGAATGTGCTCCCAGCCCTCGTCATCGAGCGGGAGGATGTATCGGATCATCCTCTGGGACGAGATGATCACGGCCTGTCCTCCCAATCGGAGTCGGGAGCTGCCTCGAGGCTGACGACGGAGAGGGCTGGCGTTACTTCTGGCCCCCGAGCCACGAGCCCCACCGCACGAGCCGCGTGCCGCCCTCGGGCTCGCGCTTGCCACCGGCGACCACGCGCTCGGTGCCACTGGAGAGCGGCGTGAAGCGCGCCTCATAGGGCAGGCCCGCGAGCGCCGGGGCCCACGGCTCGGCCGCGTAGGTCTCCGAGAAGACCTTCGGGGTGCCCTCGACGTTCTCGGCGCTCTGCACGGTGAGGGCGGGCACGTTGCGGTCCTCCGCGGTGAAGGTGCCACGGGTGCCGGACGCGGCGTTGGGAGGCCAGTCCCCCGAGGACAGCGCATCCCAGGGCAGGCTCATCAGCAGCTCCTCGAGGGGCTCCGGCTCGCCCTGGGAGAAGTCGGCGCAGGGGGCGGCGCTGGGGTCCACGGGGCCCTCGGTGCGCAGGAGGTAGCCGCGCTCGGCGGCGAAGCACACGCGCTGCACGCCGGGCGAGGGGCCCACGTCCACGCGCCGGTCGTAGTACGCGCCCGGGCCCAGGGGCCGCTCCAGCGCGGGCACGGGGGCGTTGGCATCGGCCGAGCCCTCGCGGAACTCGCGCAGCGTCAGCTTGAAGCCGCCCGGGAGGTGGAAGCCGGCCAGCTCGGTGCTCGCCTCGAGCAGGCCGCGGGTGAGGTAGAGCGGGCCCGGCTCGTTGGCGTACACGCGCGTGCGCAGGGGGCCGTCCGCGGGGCGCTGGTCGCTGACGTAGCGCATGGCCTCCCAGGTGCGGCCCGCGCTGGAGGCACTCTCGGCGGTGGCCTCGCCCGCGTGGGGCACGTCGAGCGGGCGCGTCGTGTCCGCGCGCACGGGGAGGAGGAGGTCCTGCGCCAGCCGCGTCTGTGCCAGGGGCTTGCCGGCCTCGTCGGTGAAGGCCAGGCGCACCCAGACCCAGGGCTGCTGCACGGCCACCACCTCCAGCGTCAGCTGACCGCCGAGGGTGCGCGCGGTGCCGCCGCCGCGGGGCTCGGGGCCCTGGGTCGCAGAGAAGGAGTAGGTGACCCGGTCGCCCACGCGGGCGCGCTTCCAGGCTTCAGCGGCCTGCATCGAAGCGGGCTCCTGGGCCTGGGTGCTCGACTTCGTGCTCACGCAGCCTGAGAGGATGGACAGGGCCGCGCCCAGCAGCGCGGCGATGGGGAGGGCGGAGGGGCGTATGGGCATGTGAGGCTTGATACACCGGGCAGCGCGAGCTGGATGAGCGCTTCGCCCACTGTCCGATTTTTGAGCATGCCGTCCGAGATTCAGACAGCCCCGGTGTCGTGCGTGCAACCCTTTGAGCCAACAGACGATTCACTGGGAAACGTTAGGATTCTTTACACGGAGTCCCTGGAAGGCTGGTGCAGCCCTGTTACAGAATTAATCGGCATTGCCAGCTAAGTCCCTGTTTTCCGGTGTACCCAGGTGTTGGCCCGAAGAATGCTCATGGGAAGGGACGCGCGGTCGCGGCTGGAACCCCCAGGCGGCAGCGTCCAACCACAGTACTGAAGAGGGAAAACAAAAATGTTCAAGAGAGCGGCAGTCCTCGTGGCGAGCTGTGGTGCGTTGCTGTCCGGCTGCGGTACCGATCCGCAGACCGAGAACGAGGAGATCATCTCCAACCTGATCGAGGCCGGGTTTCCGGCCAACGACATCATGGTCTCCGACGATGCCGTGTACGTGGGGCGCGACGCGCAGGTGACGCTCGAGGCGTCCCGCGAGATGCTCCAGCCCGGCAAGGCGAGCGCGGAGCAGTACAGGACGACCAACCTCGTCAGCACCACCAAGACGAAGATCTGCATCAACCCCACCTCCACGTTCAACAGCTACACCCGGCTCAGCCAGGGGCTCGATCTGGCCATCGCCAACTACAACGCCCTGCCGCTCACCTTTGACATGGCGCGGGGACCGACCACCGGCTGCAGCGCGAACATCACCGCGGCGACCACGTCCGGCACCGGCGGTTCTGCTGGCTTCCCCTCGGGCGGCAATCCCTACGGGCAGATCAACATCGGCACCGGGCTGAACAGCTACAGCGTTGACGTGAACGAGCACGTCATCACCCACGAGCTGGGCCACACGATCGGCTTCCGCCACTCGGACTACTACAACCGGGCCATCAGCTGCGGCTCCGGCGGCAACGAGGGCGACTCGGGCGTGGGTGCCATCCTCATCCCCGGGACGCCGAGCACGGCCGTGGTGGGCGGGTCGATCATGAACTCCTGCTTCCGCTCGACCGAGACCGGCGAGTTCACCAGCAGCGACGTCACTGCGCTGAACTACCTCTACTGAGAGATGGCGCGCCAGCCCCCTGGTCCATCCATGGCTCTGTGGGGCCCGCTCCTCGCGGGCACCGTCATCCTGGGCGTTGTCGCCTGTGGAGATGCGGTGCCCGCGCCTCCCGTGGTCTGCGGGAGTTCGAAGAAGCCAGAGGTGAGCAGCCTCTGGCAGTGCGGACCGACCCTCGATTTCACCCCCATCAACAGCTACCAGGGCGAGTTCGCGGACGTCCTCCAGGACAAGGAGGACGCAGTCGCCCTGATCGACGGGCGCTGCACCGGAACGCTGATCGAAGCGAGCGCAGGGCCGGTGGTGGTCACCGCGGGGCACTGTGTCGGGCTCGGGGACCGGGTGCTGCTGGTCTTCAACTTCGAGGAGAATCCCGACGGCGACGAGCTGGTCACCGAGGGCTCTGTCATCGAGCAAGCGTTTGAGCCCGACTATGCGCTCATCAAGCTCGACGTGCTCCCCACGGCCACGCCGGTCTTGCTGACGACCCAGGCCAGCGAGCGGTTGGCGATCATCCAGCATCCCCGGGGCCACCCCAAGGTCATCGCCGAAGGCAACTTCCTGGACTCATGTCATCAGCTTGTCTACTACACGGACCTGGACACCCTGGTAGGGAGCTCCGGCGCTGGCGTGCTCAACCGTCAAGGCCACCTGCTGGGCATCCACACCGACGGCGATTGCGACGAAAAGGGCCACGGAGCCAACAGGGGCTGGACCGCGGAGACCCTTGTCGAAGCATCCCCGTACCTGCAGAGCGCCGACCTCGCCGACCGCTGAGGCCGGCGAGGTCTCAACCGAGGCTCAGCCCACGTCCTTCAGCGTCACGGTGTCGGGAGAGACGTCCCCGCGCAGATCCTTGGGCGGGGAGATCGTGGCCTTCAGCTCGCGGTACACCTGCGCATAGGAGCCCTGGAGGATGGCCTCGCGCAGCTTCCCCATGAGCAGCTGGTAGTGGCGCACGTTGTGGATGGAGAGCATCCGCGAGCCCAGGTGGTGCTTGCCCCGCATCAGGTGCTGCAGGTAGCCGCGCGTGTAGCGCTTGCAGATGAAGCAGTCGCACGCGGGATCCAGCGGCGAGTCGTCCAGCCGGTAGACCATGCGCGTAATCCGCACCAGCCCCTGGAACGTGTACGCATAGCCCTGCTGCGCCATCTTCGTGGGGATGATGCAGTCGAACATGTCCACGCCCCGCATCACCGCCTCCACCAGATCCATGGGGGTGCCCACCCCCATCAGGTAGCGCGGCTTGTTCGGGGGCAGCGAGGCCGTCACCCGCGCCGTCATCGTCTCGCGCTCCTCCTTGGACTCACCCACCGCCAGCCCGCCAATGGCGAAGCCATCGAACGGGTGCGGGTTGAGGAAGGCCGCGCTCTCGTCCCGGAGGCTCGGGTGCACGCCGCCCTGGACGATGGCGAAGAGGGCCTGCCCGGTGTCCTTCGCGTTCTTGGCCTCCAGGCTGCGCAGCGCCCACCGGTGGGTGATCTCCATGGCCTCGCGCGTGCCGGCCTCGTCCGTGCGCGAGTCGATGCACACGTCCAGCACCATCATGATCTCCGAGTTGATCGCCTGCTGCATGGCGATGCTGGACTCGGGGCTGAGGAGCTGGCGGCTGTTGTCGTAGAAGCTGCGGAAGTGCGCGCCCTTCTCGGAGATGAGCCGATCCTCTGGCAGCGAGAAGATCTGGAAGCCGCCCGAGTCGGTGAGCACCGCCCCCTCCCACTTCATGAAGGGGTGGATGCCGCCGAACTTGCGGAACACCTCGGCGCCCGGCCGCAGCATCAGGTGGTAGGTGTTGGCCAGGAGGATGCGGGCCCCGGTGTCCCACACCTCCTCCATGCCCAGGTGGCGGAAGGCGGCATGGGTCGCCACCGGCATGAACATGGGCGTGGGGAACGAGCCGCGGCGGGTGTGCAGCACCCCGGCGCGGGCCCCGGTGGAGTCAGTGGTCAGGAGCTCGAAGCGGACGGCCATCGCAGGGCCTTATACCTGCCGCGCGCCCACTTCACCCGGACGATGTGAGCCCCCCTCCCCTCGCCCGGGGGCCGGGCGGACGGCCGGGCATGAATGGCTGAGCACGTGCATTAGAAAGGACTCCACACCGCGCCCTTCGCGGTGCTACAGCGCGCGCGCCATGTTCAACATCATCAACGTCTCCAAAGCCTACGGTCCCAAGAAGCTCTTCGAGGAGGTGAACGTCACCTTCTCGCCGGGCCGCCGCTATGGCCTCACCGGCCCCAACGGAGCGGGCAAGTCCACGTTCATGAAGATCCTCGCGGGGGACGAGGAGGCGGACATGGGCATGATCTCCCGGCCCAAGCGCCTGGGGATCCTCCGCCAGGATCACTTCCGCTACGAGGACACGCGCGTGCTGGACGTGGTGCTCATGGGGAACAAGCCCCTGTGGGACGCCATGCACGAGAAGAACACGCTGCTGGCCAAGCCGGACATCAACGAGGAGGACGGCAACCGCCTGGGCGAGCTCGAGGGCGTCATCGCCGAGGAGGACGGCTACGTCGCGGAGAGTGACGCGGCCACCCTGCTGGTGGGCCTGGGCATCGCGGAGCCCTTCCACGAGGGCCCCATGCGGCAGCTGACCGGCGGCCTCAAGCTGCGCGTGCTGCTCGCGCAGGCGCTCTTCGGCAAGCCCGAGGGGCTGCTGCTGGACGAGCCCACGAACAACCTGGACATCGAGTCCATCCGCTGGCTGGAGAACTTCCTGAAGGAGTACGAGGGCGTGCTGATCACCATCAGCCACGACCGGCACTTCCTGAACGAGATCTGCACGCACATCGCGGACATCGACTACGAGACGATCATCCAGTACACGGGCGGCTACGACGACATGGTGCACCAGAAGGCCCAGCTGCGCAGCCGCGTCGAGTCCGAGGTCTCCGAGAAGAAGAAGAAGATCGCCCAGCTGCAGGACTTCGTGGCGCGGTTCCACGCCGGCACGCGCGCCTCGCAGGTGCAGAGCCGCATCAAGCAGATCGAGAAGCTGCGGACCGATGACCTGAAGCGCTCGAACATCGCGCGGCCGTTCATCCGCTTCGATCAGAAGGTGCTCAGCGGCAAGCAGACGCTGATGATCGAGGGCATCCACAAGTCGTTCGACGGGGTGCCGATCATCAAGCCGTTCAAGTCGCTGGTGGTGAAGGGCGAGAAGATCTGCGTCATTGGCCGCAACGGCGTGGGCAAGTCCACGCTGGTGAAGATGATCGCGGGGCAGCTGGAGCCGGACGGTGGCAGCATCACCTGGGGCCACCAGGCCTCCATGGGCTACCTGCCGCAGGACCACCACGGCACCATCCGCAAGGACACCACGGCCTTCGAGTGGCTGCGCGACATCAACGTCAAGCTCACCAACGAGGAGATCTCCGGCGTGCTGGGCCGGATGCTCTTCTCCGGCGAGGAGCGGATGAAGCCCACCAACACGCTCTCCGGAGGTGAGACGGTGCGGCTGCTGCTGTGCAAGCTGATGCTGACGCAGGACAACGTGCTGGTGCTGGACGAGCCCACCAACCACCTCGACCTGGAGTCCATCAGCGCGCTGGCGGACGGCCTGAAAAAGTACGAGGGCACGGTCATCGTGGTGACGCACGACCAGGAGCTGATCTCCGAGGTGGCCACGCGCATCTGGTCGCTGAAGGAGGGCCAGGACGTCGTCGACTACAACGGGCCCTTCCACGAGTTCCTGGAGAAGCACTCCGCGGACATCGTGGTTCGCCGAAAGTAGCAACGGACCAGGCAGCCAGGCGTCAGAGGGGGGTGCTATAGGAGGCACCTCCCTCAACCCAAGGAGTTGCCATGTCCCAGACTGCGCTGAAGTTCCTGCTGCCCGCCCTGCTGCTCACCACCACGGCGTTTGCCGCCGGCAAGGCGGACGTGAAGGTCGGCACCGCCATGGAGAAGTACGAGGTGCAGGGTGCCTCGGACTCCTTCAAGGTCGCTCCCGATACCAAGCTCTACGCGGGCACCAAGGTCACCGGCGTGGAGAACGACAAGGTCACCGTCGTCTTCCTGAAGGACGGCGCCGAGGCCTCCAAGATCGAGCTGAAGATCCCCCGCTCGCCGTACCGCACCCACGCGTACAAGACGATCCGCGCGGGGGACTCCGGCAACTGGACCGTGAAGGTGCTCGGCCCGGATGGCGCGGAGCTCGGCTCCACCGACTTCAAGGTCGAAGTCTCCGGCTAGCCGCGGTCCCCCTCCGGGTGAGCACCGCCCAAAAGGGTGTTGGATCCCGCAAGCCCCCTGCTACGTTGCCGGCACCTTGGGGGAAGCCACACGCAAAGAGCCGCATCGCCTCCTTGCCGCTCTGAAGGAGGGCTGGAGCCTGACGGGACTTACCTTCGTCATGGCACTGGCCCTTCTGGGTGCGAGAGCCCATGCGCGCGTGGCCCACGGCTTCCTCTGGGCTGAAGACGCGACGATCTTCATGAAGCAAGCCTATGAGGATGGGCTGTCTTCCTTCCTCATCCCGTACGCGGGCTATGGTCACGTCATCCCCAGGAGCGTGGCCCTCCTCCAGGCGGTGACGAGCTCCGTCTATGCGGCTCCCTATTTCTATGCGTATGCCGCGCTGCTGATCCCCGCTGCGAGCTGTGCGCTGGGTTACAGCTCGCTCCGCAGGACGATCTGCTCCGACAAGCCAGTCATCGCCCTGGTGATGAGCTTGCTTCCCGTGATGGTGCCGCACGAAGGGGAGGTGTACCTGACGGTCACCAACCTGCAGTGGGTGATTGCCCCCACGGTGCTGGCCTTGTGCATCGAGTGCTTCTTCAGCCAGCCCCGGACCTGGGTGGCCCCCGTGGTGTTCGCCCTTGGGCTGACCGGGCCGTTCGCCGTCATCTTCACGCCCGTCGCGGTGGTGGGGTTCCTGAGAAAGAGGACCCTCAACGCGGGGAGGCTTGCCTGGGCCAGCTCGGTCCTGATTCAGGCGTCGGTCATGTTCGCGACGCGCACGCCGGGCAAGGCGCTCGCCGAGCTGCACTGGCGCGAGCTGTTCTGCGTGGACTTCCTGCTCGGCGCCTTCCTCCCCGAGGTCGCGAAGGATCCGTCGACGGTTTGGTATCTCTACGCCCCGTTTGTCCTGGGAGTGGCGATCCTCGTCTCCGCCGCCGCGCCCAGGGAGAGGGCGTTCTCACTGGCGTGCCTCGCCCTGGCCGTGACCCTTTGGGCGCTGGGGGTTGCGCGCATCAACGCCCCCGAGGTGCGCATCCAGCATATGGCCGCTGGGGCCCGCTATCTGATCATCCCCACCGTGCTGGTGGGGTGGGCCATTCTGCTCGGCATGTCCTCGCGGCCGCGGTGGGTACGCGCGTCCTCCGGGGTCCTGATGGGCATGCTCTTCCTGTCCACCCTGCGAACACCGTTCGTGCAACCGCATGCGCGGTGGGAGATCAGCCCGGTGGGCCCGAGCGCGTATCAGATCAAGGCCGCTCCCGCGGAGTGGTCCTTGACCTACATCGAGCTCCCAGCTCCGTGAATCACGCCGGGACACCCCGGCTCAGCTTGGCCGGGTGCCCCTGCGCAGCAGGAAGATGCCCAGCCCGAACCCGGCGGCCCACTTCGCCGCCGCGGCCAGCGGCGTCCTCCAGAGCGGCACCGGCTGCGCGGGAGGCTGCGGCGGCCAGCCCTGCTCGGGACGGAAGTCCGTGGCGCCGGGCAGCTTCGCCCCGCCACGCTCCGCCTCGCTCTTCGTCGCCAGCACCCCACCCTGCCCCGGCACCTTCTCGCCGGGCGACTTCCCCTCGGGGGAGCGGTGCTCGAGGATGGCGTTGATCTCCGCGCCCAGCAGGATGACCTGCGCGGTGATCCACATCCACAACAGCATCACGATGACACCGCCGATGGCGCCGTAGTTCGCGTCGTACTTGCCGAAGTTGGCCACGTACACCGAGAAGCCCCACGAGGCGATCACCCAGATGATGACGCCCACGATGGAGCCCGGGGTGATGAACTTGAACTTCTGCTTCACGTCCGGCAGCGAGTAGTAGAGCACCGCCCAGAGGAACATCATCAGCGCGCCCGCCAGCGGCAGGCGCAGCCAGGTCACCAGGGTGGGGAACGGCCCTCCCAGCTTCTCGGCCAGCGGGGGAGTCGCCACCGCCACCGCCGCCGCGATGATGGAGAAAGCCGCGGCGACCAGCGTCACCAGCAGCGCGAGCCCCCGCACCTTCCAGAAGGGACGCTTCTCCTCTACGCCGTAGGCGGTGTTGAGCGCCTTCATCAGCGACACGACCCCGCCCGAGGCCGCCCAGATGGCGCCCACCGCGCCCACCGTCAGCAGTCCCACGTTGTTACCGGCGGCCAGGGACTGGAGACGCTCCCCCAGGATGGTGGCCACTTCCTTGGGCGCCACCTTGGACAGCTCCTGGACGAGCACCTGCGCCTGGGCCGGATCGATGATCACGCTCGCCAGCGACACCAGGAAGAGCAGGAACGGGAAGAGCGCCAGCACCCCGAAGAACGTCAGCGAGCCCGCGACGTCGCTCACCTTGTCGCGCGTGTACTCGTTCTTCAAAGACTTGAAGAACTCTGCCCAACCCATCCCCTTGCCCGGGAGAACCATTCCGCCTCCTCGACAGTGTCCCGCTGGGAGGATGCGCACTCACCCTGGTGCTGACGGCACTCTCGAGGAGAGCGCTCGGCAGGGCGTTCCGGGGGCAGGCAGACAGGGGAGCGGCTGGCTTCAGCCCGCGTAGGTGGGCAGCACCGGCGCGTCTTTCAGGCGCGGCGCGGCGGCGTCCTTGGCGGACAGCTTGGGCGTGCCGGAGAGGGGCCAGGCAATGGCCAGGTCCGGATCATTCCAGGCGATGCCCTTGTCATGCTCCGGCGCGTAGAGCGCGGTGCACTTGTACTGGAAGTCGGCGGACTCGGAGAGCACGTAGAAGCCGTGGGCGAAGCCGGGGGGCACCCAGAACTGCCGCTTGTTGTCCGCGGACAGCTCCACACCCACCCACTTGCCGAACGTGGGCGAGCCCTTGCGGATGTCCACCGCCACGTCGAACACCGCGCCGGCCACCACCTGCACCAGCTTGCCCTGCGGCTGCGGCTCCTGGAAGTGCAGCCCGCGCAGGGTGCCCTTCACCGAGCGCGAGTAGTTGTCCTGCACGAAGGGGCCTGGAATGCCGGCCTCCGCGTAGCGCTTGGCGTGGAACGTCTCCAGGAAGAAGCCGCGCTCGTCACCGAAGACCTTCGGCTCGAGGATGAGGACGCCGGGGATCTCCGTGGAGAGGACCTTCACGACACCGCCCCCTTGTGCTCGATGAGGGCCAGCAGGTACTGGCCGTACTCGTTCTTGCGCATGGGCTCGGCCAGCTCCGCCAGCTTGGCCGCGGGGATGTAGCCCATCCGGTAGGCGATCTCCTCGGGGCAGGCCACCTTGAGCCCCTGCCGCCGCTCGATGATCTCGATGTAGTTGGAGGCCTGCATCAGCGACTCGTGGGTGCCGGTGTCGAGCCACGCGTAGCCGCGGCCCATCAGCTCCACCTGGAGCTGGCCACGCCGCAGGTACTCTGCGTTCACGTCGGTGATCTCCAGCTCGCCGCGCTTGGAGGGCTTGAGGTTGGCGGCGATGTCCAGCACCTGCTGATCGTAGAAGTAGAGGCCGGTGACGGCGTAGTTGGACTTGGGCCTGGCCGGCTTCTCCTCGAGGCTCAGCGCGCGGTTGTTGGCGTCCAGCTCCACCACGCCGTAGCGCTCCGGATCCTTCACGTAGTAGCCGAACACCGTGGCGCCCTGGGGATCCTTCGCGGCCCGCTGCACCATGTCGATGAAGCCATGGCCGTAGAAGATGTTGTCGCCGAGGATCAGGCAGGAGGTGTCGTTGCCCACGAAGGGCCGGCCGATGATGAACGCCTGGGCCAGGCCCTCGGGCTTCGGCTGCTCGGCGTACTCGAAGCGCACGCCCCACTGCTCCCCGCTGCCGAGCAGCTCACGGAAGCGCGGCAGATCCGTGGGCGTGGAGATGATCAGGATCTCCCGGATGCCCGCCATCATCAGCGTCGTCACCGGGTAGTAGATCATCGGCTTGTCGTAGACAGGCAGCAGCTGCTTGCTGACGACGCGAGTCAGCGGGTACAGGCGCGTGCCCGAGCCGCCGGCGAGAACAATCCCTTTCATCGTCCACCTCGAGCAGGCGTGCTTCCGGCCTTCCACGCCGCATGGAACCGAGCCAGTGACTCGGACAGAGACAGGGGTTTGGCCGCGAGCTGGCTGCGCGCCTTGTCCACCTTGAGCCCGCTGTGCAGCGGCCGCGGGCTGGCCAGCTTCAGCTCCGCCAGCTTCGAGGGTGTAATCACGCTCGGGTCGAACCCGAACACCTCGCACAGCGCCCGGCCGTAGGTGACGCGGTTCACCACCTCGCCGCCACAGGTGTTCCAGATGCCGCCCAGCTTGCGCGTGCCCAGCTCCACCAGCATGGCCGCCACGCTGTCTGCGAGGCTGGGCGAGACGAACTGATCCTCGAAGAGCTTGAGGGGCTGCTTCTTCTCGAGGGCGCCCACCAGCCACGCGCCAAAGTTGGGGCGGCCCGCGGCGGGCCAGCCGTACACCACCGCCGTGCGGGCAATCGCGCACCCGGGGGCGAAGACGCGAGCGGCCTGCTCGCCCATCAGCTTGGTGATGGCGTAGACGCCGCGCGGGTTGGGCAGGGCCTCCTCGTCATAGGGCCCGTGGTCACCGTCGAAGACGTAGTCCGTGGAGACATGGACCAGGTGCGCCCCCACCCTCCGCGCGCCCTTGGCCACGGCGGCCGCCGCGGTGACGTTGGCGGCGTAGGCCAGGTCCGGGTGCTTCTCGCACGCGTCCACCTCCGTCATGGAGGCGGGGTGGATGATCACCTCGGGGGAGGCGGACTCGATGGCGGTGAGGACGTCCGCCTCGAGCGTGAGCTCCACGGGGATGTAGCGGTAGGAGCCACCCGTGCGCCGCCCGCCCCGGCTGAGCGCCACCACCTGGTGGCCCGCCTGCTCCAGCTGCGCGCAGACGCGGCTGCCGACCAGCCCGTTGGAACCCGTGACGAGGAAGCGCATGCGAGTGCTCCGGCTGGGCCTAGCCCTTGAGGCGGGCGCGGTACTGGGTCTCGAAGTACTGGCGGTAGGCGCCGCTCATCACGCGCTCCCACCAGGAGGGGTTGTCCACGTACCACTTCACCGTGTCGGCCAGGCCCGCCTCGAAGGTGTGCGCGGCCGACCAGCCCAGCTCCGCCTTGGTCTTCGACGGGTCGATGGCGTAGCGGCGGTCGTGCCCCGGACGATCCTTCACGTACTTGATGAGGGACTCGGGCTTGCCCACGAGGCCGAGGATCGCCTTGACGATCTCGATGTTCTTGCGCTCGGCGCCGCCGCCGATGTTGTAGACCTCGCCGGCCTTGCCCTTCTCCAGCGCGGTGACGAGCGCGGAGCAGTGGTCCTCCACGTGGAGCCAGTCGCGCACGTTGGCGCCGTCGCCGTAGACGGGCAGCGGCTTGTCGTGCAGCGCGTTGACGACCATGAGGGGGATGAGCTTCTCGGGGAACTGGTAGCGCCCGTAGTTGTTCGAGCAGCGGGTGACGATGACATCCATCCCGAACGTGTGGTGGTAGGCCAGGGACACGAGGTCCGCGCTGGTCTTCGAGGCCGAGTACGGGCTGGAGGGCTGCAGCGGGGACTGCTCGGTGAAGGCGCCGGTGGGCCCGAGCGAGCCGTACACCTCATCGGTGGAGACCATGAGGAAGCGCTTGAGGCCGCGCGAGCGGGCCGCCTCCAGCAGCCGCTGGGTGCCGAGCACGTTGGTGGCGACGAACACCTCGGGGCCGAGGATGGAGCGGTCCACATGGCTCTCGGCGGCCAGGTGCATGATGGCGTCGACGGAGTGCTGCGCGATCAGGTGCTCCACGAGCTCCTGATTGCCGATGTCGCCCCGGACGAAGACGTGCTTCGGGTCGCCCTCGAACTCCGAGAGGTTCTCGAGGTTGCCCGCGTACGTGAGCTTGTCGAGGTTGACGACCTTCCACTCGGGGCGGTGCTTGCGGATGTACTTCACGAGGTTGGAGCCAATGAACCCGCAACCACCTGTAATCAGGACGTTCATTTCGACATGCTCGGGAAATCTGGGAAGAACCGGCGGCCTGACTATCGGAGCGGCCCTGTCACGTCAAGGTGACCTTGCGTGTGCAAGGATCCTCGGGCCTCCTGCCTCCAGCGCCTCCTTTGGCGCTCGCCGAGAGTGCGTTTCACACTCCAGCAACCGAGCCAGCGGAGAGGCGCTCCCTCAGGCTTGACTTCAGGTATCCATTGAGGGAATCAGGCCCGACCCAGGTCATCGAGAGGCGGCTTTATTTCCCCATGCAAGCTTTGGTCGTAGGAGCCGGTGGGTTCATCGGCGGGGCGGTCAGCGCGCGGCTCGAGTCCGAAGGGCATCAGGTCACCCGCATCGTCGGTAGCCACTCCCGCGCGGCCGGCGCCCCGGGCACCCATGTCTACAGCGATGGCCTGTACTCGATGCTCGCCCTCGCGCTGCAGTCCATGGATCTCGTCGTGTACGCCGCGGGCCGGGCGCTGCCGCGCCAGGAGACCGACGTCGACGAGACCTGGCGCTCCGACTGCGTCCCCTTCAACCAGCTGCTGAAGGTGCTGGCCAAGAACACCCGGCCGGTGACGGTGCTGCTGATGTCGTCCGGGGGCACCGTGTACGGTCCCACCCGCACCAACAGCCCCCTGCTCGAGACGGCCGAGACGCTTCCCAGCTCCGCCTATGGGCTGAGCCGCGTGTTCATGGAGCAGAGCCTGCGCTTCCACGCGAACCAGAGCTCCATCCGCCCGCTCATCTTCCGGCTCTCCAACGTCTATGGGCCGGGCCAGCGCTATGACGGCGGCTCTGCCTTCATCCTGCGGACGCTCATGGCAGCGGCCGGCCAGGGGGTGCTGCCGCTGTACGGCACAGGCCAGCAGAGCAAGGACTTCCTCTACGTGGAGGATCTGCTGGCGGCGGTCCGGCGTGTGACGGAGCTGCCGCCCGAGGCCCACTTCGAGGATCCGCGCTTCAATATCTGCTCGGGTACGAGCTGCTCGCTGCTCGAGGTGATCGAGACAGTGGAGCGCGTGACGGGCCGGCAGATCCCCCTGCAGAGGGTGGAGAACTCCCGGACGGACGTGCAGCATGTCCACCTCTCGTCCACCAAGGCACGCGAGTTGTTAGGGTGGCAGGCCACGCACTCTCTGGCCGACGGCATCGCCCACTTCTGGAACGACGCCCGCTTCGTCCCGCTGCGCCAGGAGCCCCCACAGGGGTACTCCCGCTCCGGCTGACGGAACCCGGCCCGGGCGGTGTAATCACAGGACAAGGAAATGCCCAAGCAGAAGCGCAACAGTGGCTCGCCTCCGGGGGCAGCCCGGACTTCCAAGCAGAAGAACCACCCTGAGGATGTGACGGATGTCCTCGTGCGCGAGCGCCGGGCGTACCTCGAGCAGATCCGCCAGATGGAGCGGGAGAACCAGTCGCTCGGCCGGCACGCGCAGGCCCTGGAGCGTGAGCGCGAGCAGCTGATTCAGCGGCTGGCGGAGGGCGCGGGCGCACAGCGGCTGCTGCCGGCGCGGGGACGGCGGGCCTTGAAGAAGGCCCGGAACATGGCGGACCGCTTCCTCCAGACGGTGCTGACCAACTCCAAGGATGCCGTCCGTCCGCTGTTCGACACCTTCAAGCGCGCCGAGCACAGGCTGATGGGGCCCCTGGACGGGGCGCTGGATCACCCCGCCCGTGAGCAGCAGGTGGGCACCAGCCTCCACGTCGCCGGGTGGGCCACCTCCCCGACGACCCAGGTCGCGTCCGTCGAGGTGTTGCTGGATCAGCACAGCCTGGGACAGGCGAAGTACGGCATTCCCCGCCCGGACGTGCTCGCCGCCCGGCCGTGGTCCACGAAGGTGGCCGAGTGTGGCTTCGCTGGGACGTTTGGCATCAACCCGGATTGGATTCCGGCCGGGGCCTACACGCTGCGGGTGCGCATCCTGGATGATCAGGGCCACGTCAAGGAGCTGACGCGCCCCGTGACGCTGACGGTCCAGCGGAACGTCTATCCCACGCTCCAGGCGGACTACTACCACGCGTGGATCACCCGCAACGAGCCGGACGCGACCGGGCTCGCCACGCAGCGAGAGGAGCAGGCGCGCTTCAAGAAGCGGCCGCTGATCAGCATCCTCACGCCCGTCTATGGCCCGCCGGTGGACGTGCTGAAGGCGATGATCCGCTCCGTGCAGGCGCAGACGTACCCGAACTGGGAGCTGTGCCTGGTGGACGGCAACTCGCCGCAGTTCGAGGTGCGCGAGCTGCTCCAGGAGCTTGCCGCACAGGACGAGCGCCTCCACGTCCAGCTGTTGGACCGGAACCTCGGCATCTCGACCAACTCCAACGAGGCGCTGGCCATGGCCCGTGGGGAGTTCATCGCCCTGCTGGACCACGACGATCTGCTGGCGCCGTTCGCGCTGTACGAGGTGGTCAAGCACCTCAACGAGGCGCCAGAGACGGACATGCTCTACAGCGACGAGGATCGCGTGGACATGAACGGCACGCGCCACACGTGCTTCTTCAAGCCGGACTGGAGCCCGGACCTGCTGCAGAGCTTCATGTATACCGGGCACCTCACGGTGTACCGCCGCTCGCTGGTGGAGGAGCTGGGCGGCTTCCGCTCCGAGTTCGATCTGTCACAAGACTACGATCTCGCGCTGCGGGTGAGCGAGCGCACGCAGGCCATCGCGCATCTCCCCAAGGTGCTCTACCACTGGCGGACGCTGCCGGGCTCGGGCGCGGCCGGTGACAAGCCCCACGCGCGCCGCACCAACATCGCGGCCCTGGACGACGCGATGAAGCGCCGCGGCTACACCGCCGAGGTGCTCGCCGAGCCCAGCTCGAACCGCGTGAAGTTCAAGGCACCTCCGGGCGCCGTCGCGTCGATCATCATCCCGAGCGACAACCCGCACCACATCCACTCCTGCGTCGACAGCGTGCTGCGCACGACGGACTACCCGCATTACGAGCTGCTCATCGTCACCCACAGCAAGTTCATCGACGAGCTCCAGCGCCAGTACGCGAGCGAGCCCAGGGTCCGGACGGTCACCTACGACGAGCCCTTCAACTTCTCGCTCAAGTGCAACCGCGGCGTGGAGCAGGCCCGAGGCGACTTCGTGCTGTTCCTCAACGACGACGCCCGGCCCCTGGACGCCGGGTGGCTCGAGTGCCTGTTGGGCTACTTCCAGCAGGAGGACGTGGGGGCGGTGGCGCCCAAGCTGGTGTACGTCAACAACACGCTGCAGCACGCGGGGATGGTGACGGGCGTGCGCAACCTCGTGGGCACGGCCTTCCACACGCTGCCGCAGGACACGACGCTCTACTTCAACATGGCGCAGAGCACGCGCACCGTCTCAGCCCTCTCCGCCGCGTGCATGCTGATGCGCAAGCAGGTCTTCGAGAAGATCGGCGGCTTCGATGCGGTGAACACGCCCATCATGCACTCCGACATGGATCTCTGCTTCAAGATCCGGGAGGCGGGCCTGCGGCTGGTCTACACGCCCTTCACCACGCTGGAGCACGTGGGGCACGTGTCGCTCGGCGATATGGAGCGCAAGGGACACTCCAAGCACTCGGAGAAGTCGGACATCTTCCTGCTCAAGCGCTGGAGCGAGTACTGCGCGTACGATCCGTACTTCCCCGACCACATGCGCGAGTTCCTCTACTTCGACTCGCCCGTGCCGTTCCGGATGCAGGCCGGTGGGCGGTGCGAGGACAAAGCGCTGCGGCATGACATCCTCGTGGCCACGCACGATCTGTCCCAGTCGGGCGCTCCCATCATCCTCCAGGCGCTGGCGGGCTACCTGCGGCGGGAGAACTTCGTCACCGTCATGTCTCCCTCGGGCGGCAGGCTGCTCCAGGAGTATGCCGCGCAGCAGATCCCCGTCATCGTGGATCAGCTGATCATGGAGGCGCCGGAGCACCTGGAGAAGTTCATCTCCGAGTTCGACGTGGTGGTGGCCAACACCATCCTGCACTGGCGGCTGGTGCTCACGGCCAAGCAGCTGGGCAAGCCGGTGGTGTGGTTCATCCACGAGGCGGCCGGCGGGCTGCAGCAGGCGATGTCCAACCCTCAGATTGCCCGCGCGCTGAAGGTGGCCGACCAGGTCATCTTCCCCGGACAGATGGTCGCCACCCTCTACAAGCAGTTCTCCGCCAACGGGAACCACCGGGCGCTGTTCTATGGCATGCCCGAGCGCGAGACGAAGCGGCGGGTGCTGCCGCAGGCGCCGGATCGCGTGCGCATCATGCACATGGGGAGCATCGAGCCGCGCAAGGGCCAGGATGTCCTCATCCAGGCCATCAAGAAGCTGGGCAAGGAGCGCGAGGGCTTCGAGTTCTATTTCGTGGGCCGCGTGCTGCACCGTGGCTACTACCTGGAGCAGCTCGAGGCCACGATGAACATGAGCAACGTGCACTGGCTGGGCGAGATCCCCTTCGAGGAGGTGCTCGACTACCTGGTGACCGGGGACGCGCTGGCGTGCACCTCGCGCGACGAGTGTCTGCCGCTGGTGGTGGTGGATGCGCTCGCGCAGCGGCGCCCCGTGCTCACCACCGCGGTGGGGCTGCTGCCGGAGATCATCAAGGACTCGGTCAACGGCTTCCTGGTGGAGAGCGAGGACGCGGAGGGCGTGGCGAAGGCGCTGCTGAAGCTCAAGGACAAGGCGCTGCGCGGGCAGATCGCCGAGGCGGGCCGTGCCACCTATGAGCAGCACCTCGGCTATGAGCGCTACGGCCGTGAGGTGCTCAAGTCCATCGACGCGCTGCTGCTGAAGAAGCGCCAGGGGGCGATGCGCGCCGCGCGGGGCTGAGCCCGCTCAGCGAGGCTTCCCCTCCGTGGCCCGCGTCTTCTCGAGGTGGGCGAGCCGCTCGCCCATCTCCTTGCGCCACGCGGCCTGCGTGGACGCGCTCTCGCGCTGCTGCTCGTAGATGAGGACCAGCGCGTCGAGGATGGCCTCGTTGAACTCCACCTGCTTGCGCATCACCTCGTTGATGAAGGGCTGGAAGAGCCCGCGGAAGGCGCGCTTGGCCAACACCAGCGCGGGGCCCACCACCGGGCGGTGCGAGGTGGGCGAATCCGCGTAGCGCGTGTCCTTCTTCTCGCGCGGGGCCTGGAGCAGGGGCGGCCAGTCCGCTTCCGTGGGAGCCCTCTCCGTGCGCTCCAGCACGGCCTGCAAGGCCTCGCGCTGCCCAGCAGGAGGAGGAGGGAGCCGCTGGGTGGCGGCAGCAACCGCCGCTGCCAGGGCTGGATCACAGAGGAGTTCTTCAGCGCGCATGGGCTTCTCCGGAGCTGCGAAGGCTCTCCACCAGCTGATGGAAGGTGGCCTCCTCCTGCCCGGCTACAAGCGGGAGGAGCCGCGTGCCAAGCGCCCGCGCCGCTTCGGGCACAGGCGCCCCGGCCTCATGCACCGCCCACGCGCGCTCGCGAACATGGGGGAGCACGTGGCGCGCCACCTCCGTGCCCGCATCGAGGAACACGACGGGCGAGGGGGAGGTCCGCACGGCCATCTCCAGGGAGGAGGAGCTCGGCAGTGGGAAGCTGCTGGCTGCGCCCGCGGGGAGCGGCTGGTCGGGGCTGAACTGCCAAAGAGAGGTGGTGCCCTCCTGCGCGCTCAGCGGGCCTGGGGAGAGCAGAGACGTGGTGGGGCTCAGGCTCAGCACGCGGGCGCCGGGGAACTGCCCGGCCAGCCTGCGCGCCAGGTGCGAGGCAGGCGCGCTGGGGCGGCTCACGAAGCCCGGGCACACGAGGCGAAGCCCCGCGTCGCTGGAGGGCGCAGGCCGAGGGCCCGGGGAGGACTCCAGCAGCGGGCGCAGCCCCTCGCGCACCTGCTCGGCCACCGCCTCCTGCCTGAGCGGGTTCAGCCGCTCCCGCTGCCCCGCGAGCACCTGCTCGCGCAGCGAGGGCTCACGCTCCAGCGCGGCGAGCAGCTGCGCCACCTCCTCCGGCTCCCGGGTCCGCGTGGCCAGCCCCGCGCCTCCCATGGTCTCCGGGACTGCCGCCGCACCGTACGCCACCACCGGAACACCGCGCTCCATCGCCTCCAGCAGTGGCACACCGAAGCCCTCGTGCCGGCTCATGGAGAGGTACACCGTGGCCACCGAGTAGCAGGCGGAGAGCTGCGCGGCACTCACCCGGCCCAGCAGGTGGATACGCTCGGCGCCCAGCAGCTCCTTCACCCCGTGCAGGTACGTGCCATAAGGCGTCTCCCGGTTGAGATAGCCCGCGACGAGCAGCCGGCTGCGCGGCTGGTAGAGGCGCTGGTACGCCGCGAAGACCCGCATCACGTCGTCAATGCGCTTGCTGGGAACCGCCCGCCCCACGAAGAGGATGTTGACGCAGCCATCGTCGAACTCCGCCTGGAGCGACGGATCCGCGGGGGCGTGGAAGGCGCCCCAGTCCAGCGCGAAGGGGAGCACGCTCACCTGGGCAAAGCCCGCCGCCACCAGCTCCTCGGCACTGAAGTGCGAGTACGCATAGGCTGCCTCCACGCACGGCCGGAGCGCCAGCAGCTCCTCCCGGGCGGCCTCGCAGGCCTTGGCGACCTTCCGATCAAAGCCCTCGAAGAGCGAGGCGGGAGTGACGTTGTGGTACACCAGCGCCTTGCGCCCTGGCCCTCGGGCAAGCAGCGGCACCCGCCGGGACTCGAAGCTGTGGTGGATGAGCAGCACCGAGTCCTCAGCTGCCTCCCGGGGCCAGGCCTCCGCTGGCCGCACCAGCGGCCGACACTCCTCGTCGAACTGATCCGCGTAGATCTCCGAGGTGTAGCCCCAGCCCCGCAGGAGGGCCTGGAGATAGCGCACCTGATTGCCCACCGCGTCCCCCCAGGCGATCCGGGGGATGAATTGGTGGACAGCCCGGGCAGGCGCCGGGACGTTGGGCCGCCTGCTGCTCCTCATGAGGCCGCCAGGCCTTCCGCCGTCCGCGCCTGGAGGGCCGGAGGTGCGGCCTTGCCCAGCAGCTGGGCCACCACCTGGTCCACCTGCTCCTCCCAAGCCGTCCTCCCCACACGCTCGACCGCGTTCGCGGCGAGGCGCGCGCGCAACTGCGCGTCCGCTAGCGCCCGGCGGAGCTGCTCGAGCACACACGACCAGGTGGGATCGGCCAGCAGGCAGTTCCGCTCATGCTCGAGCAGCCAGTGGTTCGCGGGGTTGTCGTTGGTAACGACCGTCACCCCGCACGCCATCAGCTCCAGCGGCAGGTAGGAGGGGTGTTTGGTGAACATGAAGCACAGGCCCACCTCGCACTCGCGGTACAGATCCGCCGTCTTCTCATAGGGCAGCACCCCCAGGTTGGTGATGACGCCCTGGAGGCCATAGTGCTCGGGGTTCCAGCGCTCGCCCGCGGAGACGATCTCCACGGCCCCGCCCAGCTCCGCCTTGAGCCGGCGCAGCGTGGCGATGCCCAGCTCGAACGCGTTCCGCTCGCTCGAGGGCCGGCCGTAGAAGAAGACCCGCAGCGGCCCCTGCCGCTCCGGACGCCGGGCGTGGAAGATGTGGCGATCCACCGCCGGCTCGAACCAGGCCCCCTCCATGGGGTAGTTCGCGGTGATGAAGTCGTGCAGGCCTCGGGTGTTGAAGAGGCCGTAGAGCCCCAGCCGGTACGTCTGCTCGGCCAGCGCCGAGGAGGTGCCCGCGGGCAGGAAGGCCGGCTCGAAGTCCTGGACGAAGTAGGCCTTCGCCGTCGCGTGCGGGTGCGCGAGGACGGCATAGGCAGAGGCCCAGAGCGTCGCCACCGCCAGATCACACGCCGGCAGGTCCGCGACCTCCTCCAGCCGCTTCAGCACTCGGAAGGTGCCTGGGGCCTCAGGGAAGATCACGGAGACGCGCGCCTCCAGCTCGGCGGGCGTCACGTTCGGGTTGTCGTAGATCACGAACTCGCTGCTCGCGCCGTGCTGCCGGCGCAGCCGATCCGCGAACCGGAGGATGGTGTGGATGCCACCGTAGGGGTGGTGGAACGAAGGGAGGAACCAGGTGATGCGCTCCAGCCGCCCCTTGCTCCGCAGGGCCGCCAGCCGTGCCGGGGCCTGCTCCCGGGACTCCCGCACCTGCGCCGAGGTGTAATCCAGCGCCTGGAGGTGATCCGCCAGGTGCAGCTGCCGGCGGGCGCGCGCCACCGCCGCGGGCTCCCGCATGGTGGAGAGATCCCCCGCCAGCGTCTTCAGCGCCAGGTCCTCCCCATCCTCGGAGTGGCTCCGCAGCGAGCAGTCCGGCCCGAGCAGCGTGAGGTTCGGGTTGTAGAAGGGATCTCCCTTCCGCAGCCACGGCCGGTAGGCGAGGAAGGAGGCCCAGAAGTCCCCCTCGGGCAAGGAGTCCAGCCGCCGGCTCGCCGACTCATGGTGCACCAGCCGCGTGTGCGGCGTGTAGACCACGCGCAGCCCCTTGGCCACCGTGCGCAGCCCGATATCCACGTCGCTGCCGCAGACGACGAAGCGCTCGTCGTACCCGTTCAGCTCCTCGAAGATCTCCCGGCGCATCATCAGGCAGGCGCTCGTCACCGCCAGGAAGTTGCGCGTCCAGTCTGGCGTCCCAAAGGGCGTCCACTGCGCCGTGTCCGGCATGCGCCAGAACGGGTGGCCGGCGAAGCCCGTCATCCCGACGATGACGCCCGCGTGCTGCACCGAGCCGTCCGGGAAGAGGAGCTTGGCCCCTACCCCGCCCACCTCGGGCCGCTGGGCCTGGCCGATCAGCTCCTCCAGCCAGTCCTCGTGGATGATCTCGATGTCATTGTTGAGGAACAGCAGCAGCTCGCCCTTCGCCTCGCGCGCCGCGAAGTTGTTGATGGCTGGGTAGTTGAAGGGGTGATCCCACGTCAGCTTGCGGATGCGCTCGTCCTTCAGGGTCTCCAGCAACGCGAACGTCTCCGGCCGCGTGCTGTTGTTGGAGACCAGGATCAGCTCGAAGTGCGGGTAGCGGGTCTTCCCGAACAGGCTCTGGGTGAGCGTGCGGAGCAGCTCCGGCTTGTCCTTGAAGGGGACGATGATGGAGACGAGCGGCTGGCCCTGCACCGGGTAGCGCACCCGGTACTGCGTCAGCGCCGTCTCCTGGGCCTCGCCCTTCTCCCCCAGCCGCTGGAGGTGCTCCTGCAGCGCGCGCACGCCCGCGTTCGACGCCGCCTTCAGCTTGCGCTCATCGTGCGAGAGCGAGATGTCCGACGCGCGCCAGTGGTAGAGGATGCCCGGCACGTGGGCGATGCGCTGCGTGTGCTCCGAGAGGCGCAACAGCAGCTCGTAGTCCTGAGAGCCCTCGAAGCCGGTGCGCAGCCCGCCCGCCTTCTCCAGCAGCGTGCGCCGCACCACCACGAAGTGGCAGAGGTAGTTCACCGCGCGCAGCAGGTCCGGTGACCAGTCCGGCTTGAAGAAGGGGTTGAAGCGGCGGCCCTGGTTGTCGAAGCGATCCTCGTCCGAGTACAGCAGCTCCACCTCGGGCTCGCGATCGATGCGCAGCACCATCTCCGCCAGGGCGTGGGGCGCGAGCAGATCGTCGTGGTCCAGGAAGGCGACGAACTCTCCCTGGGCCAGCGTGATGGCGGCGTTGGTGGCCGCGGCAATGCCGGCGTTCTTCCCCAGGTGCGTCACGCGAATGCGGCTGTCGCGGCGTGCGTACTCCGACAGCACCGTGGCGACGTGGGGAGACCGCGAGCCGTCATCCGCCAGGCACAGCTCCCAGCGCTCATAGGACTGGGCCAGCACGGACTCGAGGCAGGCCCGGAGGATGGGCTCCGGCGTCTCGTAGACGGGCGTGACGATGCTGACGAGCGGCCTGGACTCGATCTTCTTGACGGCCTCGGCCGCGCGCGCGAAGGCCGCGGGCTCGCGCTCCCGGAACCAGGCCTCGTACTCCCCAGGGCTGGGCGCCGTCACCGGAGGCCGTGTCCCCAGCAGGTCCGCCAGAGAGAGGGTGATCTCCTGGTTGAAGGCGATCTGCCGGCGGAGCACCTCGCGCCACAGCGGAGACAAGGCGCGAGTCTTCAGCGAGCGTGTGGAGGTGAGCGGATCGGCCAGCGTCTGCAGCTGAGCCACGCGTTGGGCGGCCTCCTCCGGCGAAGGCGGCCGGGGACGCACCGCGTCCGCCAGCAGCTGCACAGCGGCCTGGTTCCACTGGCGCTGGCCCTCCAGCAGCTCGCGCAGCAGCGGCCCGAAGGCCGTGAGGTAGGAGCGCTTCACGAGCTTCAGGGCCAGCCCCAGCCCCTTGCCGCGGTGACTGGGGACATTCCACGCCGTGGGCTCCGTCAGGGACGAGAGCCGCCGGCTCACCCAGCCCGACAGATCCATCCTCGAGGAGGTGGCCCGCATGCCGAGCACGTGCTCCAGGACGGCCAGCATCTCCTGGTTGAAGGCGTGCTGGGGGCGCAGCGCCTCCACGTGGAAGGGCTTGAGCCCCTGGACGAAGGCGCTCTTGGCGGCGGTGATGGCCTGGCCGAGCTGCCTGCGATGGGAGGGCGGCACGGAGAACTGGAACACGTCCGCCATGCCCTGGGCGGCCTGGATCGGCGTGTGCGCCCGGGCGACGCTGTGGGCCATGCGCTGCCGCAGCTGATCCTCCAGCAGCAGCAGCGTGCGCTCCTGGGCGGCGAACTCCATGCACTCCGGCCCACTGCAGGGCCGCAGCCGCTCCACCACGCGCCGCTGGACGGCGACCATCTCCGCCAGATCCCCGGCGCTGAAGCCCTCCGGACCCAGCGCTCCCATTCCACCGTCAGGAACGCTCGGCAGGGGCAGCGACGGGAGAGGCGAAGAAGGGAGCACGCCCGTCTGCGCGGGCCGAAGGTTCTGGGAGTCTTTGGACATGATCAGGAACTTCAGACTTCGGCGGCAGCGCGTCCCGGCCGCAGCTCCTCAACGGATCGATCAGGCTCCAAGGACCAGACATGGGGCGGCCGCGCCACGCCGGTGTCGGCGATCTCGGAGCGGACTGTCAGCCGATACAACCCGCGGTGGTAGTCGTACTCCTGGCCCTGGGCCGGGTGAGCGCACACATCCAGGGTATAGACGCCAGGGGTCAGCCCTACCCGCTTGAGAGACAGGCGCAGCGTCCCGGAGGGAGGCAGCGGCGTGGGCAGCCGCACCGACTCGATGAAGGTGTTGGTGCCGTATACCTTGGTGCCCTGGCTGTCGAAGAGCGCGATCCCGAAGCCCACGTCCTCCACCGGCTTGCGCGTGGTGAAGTGGATGGAGATGTCCAGCGGCTCCTCGGTGTCCACCGCCTGCACCTCGCCCAGCGGGCTGAAGAAGCGCACCCCGGAGATCTCCACGTCGAAGTTGCCCCAGCGGTTCTGGGTGGTGGGCGTGGGAGCGGCCATGGGCGTCACGGGCACCTGGGGCAGCGCGCCTCCGTCCTTGGCGAGCGCCGCCGGCCCCAGAGCCATCGACTGCTCCTCCGCCAGCGCCACCGCCTTCCGGTACTCCTCCGTCACTTCCTTCGGAGGCCCCACCCGGCGGATGCGCCCCGCGTCCACCCACACCGCCAGATCACACCACCGCTCCACGGTGCCCAGATCGTGGGTGACGAGGACGATCGTCTTCCCCGCCGACTTGAACTCCATCATCTTCCCGAGGCTCTTCTTGCCGAAGTGCTCGTCGCCCACGGCGAGGATCTCGTCGACGATGAGGATGTCCGGATCCACGTGCGTGGCCACGGAGAAGGCCAGGCGCGCGTACATGCCGCTGGAGTAGGTCCGGACCGGCTCGTCGACGAAGTCGCCCAGCTCGCTGAAGGCGATGATGGCATCCATCCGCGCGCGGATCTCCGCCCGCGTCATCCCCAGGATGATGCCGTTGATGATGATGTTCTCCCGGCCCGAGAAGTCCGGGTGGAAGCCCGCGCCGAGATCCAACAGCGCCGAGATCCGGCCCCGCATCTCGATCTCTCCGGAGGTGGGCGAGTAGATACCCGTCATCAGCTTGAGCAGCGTGCTCTTGCCGGAGCCGTTGCGCCCGATGATGCCCACCGTCTGTCCGCGAGGGATGGTGAGATCAATCCCCCGGAGCGCCTCGATGAACGACTTCTCGGGCGGCGCGCGCTTGCCCTTCAGCCAGCGCACCAGCTCCGACTTGAACGTCGTGTACTCGCGCCGGATGGTGCTCTTCTTGAACCGCTTGATGACGTTGCGGATGACGACAGCATCGCCATCCGGGTGACCTGAGGTACTCAAACGACCTCCGCGAAGTCCTCGCGGCGGCGCTCGAAGAGCTCCGACGCCATCCACAGCAGCACGGCCGCGATGCCCATCCACATGGCCAGGGGCCCCGCAGCGGGCAGCTCGTGGTCATAGAAGATGGACTGGTAGGAAGTGATCATCACCGCCATGGGGTTGGCCAGCACCATCACCTCCCGGAACGCCACGGGGATGGTCGTCACCCGGTAGAAGATGGGCGTGACGAAGAACCACATCGTCAGCAGGTTGGCGATGATCTGCTGCAGATCCCGGAACGTCACGTTGATGGCGGAGAGCAGGTAGGCCAGCGCCAGCGTCACGCACAGCTGGACGAACACCACCACCGGGAACAGCAGGACGTGCCAGCTGGGCCAGTGGCCGAGGAAGATCCCGAGGCCAATCAGCAGCGGCACTGACAGCATGAAGTTGCACAGGTTGGTGACCACCACCGTGGCCGGCAGCACCTGGGCCGGGAAGCGCACCTTCGTGAGCAGATCGCGCCGGTCGCTGATGGAGCTGGCGCCCCCGCCCACGGAGCTGGCGAACCAGATCCACGGCAGCAGGCCAATGAACATGAAGAACGCGTAATGCTCGATCTGCTGCCGCATGTAGACCGAGAACAGCAGCGTGTAGACGAACATCTGCAGCGTCGGGTTGAGGAACGTCCACAGGAACCCGAGCACCGAGCCACGGTAGCGCGCCTTCAGCTCTCGCTGGGTCAGGCTGAGCAGCAGGCCTCGGTACTGGTACAGCTCACGGAGGTTGCGAAACATGCGGCGGTATCCCTACACCAGATGAGAGGCTGCCCGCGAGCCCTGCGACGCCCACCTCGGCAGGCGAGCCCGAAGGGGCCTTCTCCCATGCTCTGCCGGCCAGGCAGCCGGGCAGGCTGGTGCGGCACCGCAGGCACCTGCCCGTCTGGCCTCGTGGCAGTCCATCCTACATGGCAGCACGTGGATTTTTCCGTTGCATTTCCAAGGGATGGACAGCTCCCCGCTATTCGATGGATCCTCCCGAGGCCGTGAGAGAACCCACACACTCCCCTGCCAGCGGTGGGGCGCGCCAACTCTGGAAGGAAGCGCGGACCTTCGCTGACATCCTCCGGCGGCGCGCGGCGGAGCAGGGGCAGGTCCCGGCCTTCACCTTTCTGGGCGCCGAGTCCTCCGAGGACGTCACCCTCTCGTATGGGGAGCTGGATCGGCGGGCTCGCGTCATCGCCATGGAGCTGGAGACCCGCGGCCTGTCCGGGCAGCGCGTCCTGATCGTCCTGCCGCCCGGCCCGGCCGCCGTCGCCAGCCTCTTCGGCTGCCTCTACGCGGGCGTGATCGCCGTCCCCGTGCCGCCGCCGCTGTTCGACTCGCCGAGCGGGGGGCCGAAGCTGCTGGCCGGCATCGCGCAGGACTCGGGAGCGGCTGCAGCGCTCGTGGGCGGCCCGCGCCCCCCGGATGGCCAGCGCCTCACGATCGACGGGCTGGCGGCCCACATCGATCTGATCCCCACCGAGGGCCTCACCTCGGTCACTCTCCCGGCCGACTGGGCGCCGCCGTTCGTGGATCCGCGCGCCATCGCGCTCCTCCAGTACACGGCGGGCACCTCCGGCCCCCCCAAGGGCGTGCGGGTGACCCACGCCAGCCTCCTGGACAACTCGGAGGCCCTGCGGCGTGGGCTGGGCCAGACGCCGTCGGACAAGCTCCTCCTGTGGCTGCCCACGCACCAGGGGCTGGGGCTGCTGGAGGGCGTGCTCCAACCCGTCTTCACGGGGCTCCCCGCAGTGCTCCTGCCGCCCGCAGTCTTCTTCCAGAAGCCGCTGCGGTGGCTGGAGGCCATCTCCACCCACGGCGCCACCCTCAGCGGCGCGCCAGACTTCGCCTACGAGCTGTGTGTGCGGAGCGTGAGCGCGGCCGAGCGGGCCCAGCTGGATCTGAGCCACTGGCGCGTGGCCTTCACCAGCGGCGAGGCGGTCCGCGCGGAGACGCTGGAGCGGTTCTCCTCGCACTTCGCCCCCTGCGGGTTCCAGTCCAAGGCCTTCCGGCCGGTGTACGGGCTCGCGGAGTGCACGTACCTGGTCTCCTGCAGCAAGTCCGAGGACGGGCCCACCCTGCGTGGCGTGGGCGTGGACGCCCTGGCCCAGCAGCGCATCACCGAGCGCCGGGGGGCCGCGACGAAGCTGGTGAGCTGTGGCCCTGCCTCGAGCGTGCAGGTGATCATCGTCAACCCCACCACGCGCGCGCTGCGCGGCGATCAGGAGATCGGCGAGGTCTGGGTGACGGGCCTGAGCGTCGCGGATGGCTACTGGGGCCGGGTGGGCACTACCTCCGAGGCCTTCCGGGGGCGCCTGGCGGGCTCGGCCGCCGGCATGCGCGCCTTCATGAGGACCGGGGATCTCGGCGCCACCTCGGGCGGAGAGCTGTACGTCACCGGCCGCATCCAGGATGTGGTCATCTGGGAGGGCCAGGATCTGCGCCTCCATGATCTCGAGTTCGACGTGGAGGCGAGCCACCCTGCGCTGGTGCCCGGCAGCTGCGCGGCCTTCGCCCACAAGCAGGGGCGTGAGGAGCAGCTGGTCGTCGTCGCCGAGGCCTTCCTGCCCGGCACCGCCCAGGCCGCGCCCGCGCAGGCGCTGCTGCGGGAGATCACCCGCGCCATCCGCCTGAACGTGTACCAGCGCCACGGCCTGCAGCCAGCGGAGCTCGTCCTGCTGCGCGCCAGCACCCTGCCGAGATCCTCGCTGGGGCGGGTCTCCCGGAACGCCGTACGCTCGGTCTACCCCTCCTTCGAGGCCGAGCCGCTCGTGCGCGATCGCGGCGAGGAGCCCACCGAGACGGTCGCGACGATCCAGGCCCCCTCCTCCGAGGCCGGACCGCTCTCCCGTGGCGAGGCAGCGCCCGAGGTGCCTTCGCCCACGGGGCTCGTGCCGCTGACGCCCGCGATGCACGCCGTCCATGCGCCGGCCCGCGCCCTGGAGCACCCCACCGGCGCGTGCAGGGTCTTCGAGCTGCCGGAAGGGACCCGATGGCAGCATGTGGAGGAGGCCCTCCACGCTGTGTGGATGGCGCATGAGACGCTGCGCCTTCGCTTCGCGCGAGCCGAATCGGGCGACCCGGGGTCCTGGGCCGCGGCCATCACCCCCGAGAAGAGCCCCGTGCCGCTGACGCGGATCGAGATCTCCGCGCGCCCGGATGACGAGTGCTGGCAGCTGGTGGAGCGCACGGCCCAGGAGCTGGGCTCCGAGCTCGCCCAGTGCACCGGCAGCCTGGTGTCCTTTGTCTTCTGCGATCGCGGCCCGCGCAGCCCGGCGTGGCTCCTGGCGGCCTGCCACCCTGCCCTGCTGGATGAGTCCTCCTGGCGGATCCTCGCCACGGATCTCGCGGAGGCGTGCGAGCAGTCCCGGACGCGCGGCCGGGTGCGGCTGACGCCCCAGAGCGGCTCGCTCACGCGGTGGGTCCGGGAGCTCATGACCGAGCTCCAGCTGCCGCGGATCTCCTCGGAGGCCCGCTCGCACTGGCTCGCCCGCACAGTCGTGCCTGCCCCCGGGCGCCCCGCCCCCGCCGCCCGGGAGGCACCTGCTCCCGGAGCGCTCGCGGTAATCGACGCGGCGGCACTCCAGCGGGCCTCGACCCTCTTCGACGTCTCCCAGGAGGCGATCCTCCTGGCGGCGTGCACGCTCGCCTACGGCACGCAGCTCCAGCGCTCCTCGGTCCGGATCAGCCTGGAGCAGAGCGCGCGTGTCAGCAGCCACTACCCGGTGGATGCCTCGCGCATGCTGGGCAACCTGGACTACGCCTTCCCCGCCATTCTCTCCCTGGAGCCGGGCGCCGCTCCTCAGGAGGTGGCCCGGTACGCCCACGCCGAGCTGCTGGATGCGCCGCTCGACGGGCTCGCGTATGACGGCCTGCGGGCCTATGGCGCGGATCGCGCGCTCACCCAGGCGCTCACGGCGCTCCCCGCGGCCGACTTCACCCTGCACCTCGCCGAGGAGGGGGCGCCTTCGAGCCGCGAGACGCTGCGCACCCTGGCCATCTTCGAGAGTGGCTCCCCGCCCGGGGTGAGCACCACGCGGATGCGCGTGGAGGCCCGGCTCTCCGCCGAGCGGGCCCAGCTCCTGTGGCACGGCGCCACCTCGGATGGAGCGCTGCTGAGCACGCTCGCGAAGCAGACCGAGCAGACGATCCGTGCGCTCTGCGCCCAGGCGGAGAGCGTCCGGGCCAGTCCGGCGCAAGGCCCTGGCTCGGCACACGCGCCCACGGCCCAGCGCCCACGCTGAAGCCCTCCGGGCAGAAGGCAGGTCCGCATGTCTCAGCCGGAGCTCCGCCGTGCCGCCGAGGTGATCCGCTCCGCCGACGCGCTCCTCATCGGGGCGGGCGCGGGCATGGGCGTGGACTCGGGCCTGCCCGACTTCCGTGGGAACGAGGGCTTCTGGAAGGCCTATCCCGCCTACGCGAAGCTCGGCCTGGACTTCGCCTCGATGGCCAACCCCGAGTGGTTCGAGAGGGATCCCGAGTTCGCCTGGGGCTTCTATGGCCACCGGCTCGGGCTGTACCGGGCCACGACGCCCCACCCCGGCTTCGCGCTGCTGCGCACCTGGGCCGCGCGCATGCGCCATGGGGCCTTCGTCTTCACCTCCAACGTGGACGGCCAGTTCCAGAAGGCCGGCTTCCCCGAGGAGCGCGTCCTCGAGGTGCATGGCTCCATCCACTTCGTCCAGTGCCTGGGCGGCTCGTGCCCGGACGTCACCCCCGCCACGCCCTACTCCGTGGAGGTGGATCCGGAGACCTTCCGGGCCCGGCCGCCCCTGCCTACCTGCCCCACCTGCGGCTCGCTCCTGCGGCCCAACATCCTCATGTTCGGGGACTGGGGCTGGGATGAGTCACGCGCCAGCGCCCAGAAGCAGCGGCTCAACCGGTGGTTGGAGGCCGTGCGTCCCGGCAGGCTGGCCATCGTCGAGTGCGGCGCCGGTACGGCGATCCCCTCCGTGCGCCGCTTCTGCGAGTTCACGGCGGCGGACCAGGGGGGGACGCTGATCCGCCTCAACGTCCGCGAGCCCCAGGTGCCCCCCGGCGGCATCAGCCTCCCCCTCAAGGCCCTTGAGGCCCTGAAGGGGATCGCCGAGGATCTGGAGCGGAGCTGAGGCGCCCTACTGCTCGCCTCTCGGCGCCGGCGGAGCGAACTTGCCAGCGGCCTTGAGCACGCGCAGCGCGGCCAGCGAGGCGTTGAGCGTCTCGCCCACGAAGCCCGTCTCCGAGGCCGCGAGCGCCGTGTTGGCGTCCGTCACCTCCAGGTAGGTGGCCGTGCCCGCCTTGAAGCTCACATCCACCAGCCGCTGGCCCTCGCGCGCCAGCTGCAGCTGCCGCTCGGCCTTGAGGCGGTTGGCCCGCGCGCTCGCCAGATCCAGCAAGGCCCGGCGCACCTCGTCCCGCACGCGGTTCTCCGCCGCGCTGGCGTTGGCCTTGGCCTCGGCAATCTTGGCGCTGCCCTCGCGCAGTTCCGCCTCGCGCAGGCCGCCGTCCCACAGCACCCACTGCAGCCCCACTGTGACGAGCCAGCTCGTGTTCTTGCCGGTGAAGCCGCCCACGTTGGCCCATCGGTACGCGGCGGACAGGCCCAGCGAGGGCGAGTACTTCCACTTCACCCCGCTGCGCCCCGCCTCGGCCAGCTCCACGCTCCGCCGCGCCGCCGCCACCTCCGGCCGCTCCTGCACCGCGCGCTCCAGATCCTCGATGCCCTCGGGCATCACGGGCTCCTCCGGCACCACCACGTCGAAGTCCGCCGGCTCGTTCAGCAGCGTGGCCAGCGCCTGGAGGGTGCTCAGGTAGGCGTTGCGCGAGCGCACCAGATCCTGCTCCGCGCGCGCCTTGTCGATCTGCGCGCGCAGCAGCGCCACCTTGGGCTGGGCGCCGGCGTCGAAGCCCACCTGCGCGTCCTTCTCACGGGCGATCTGGACCTCCAGCAGCCGCTCCTGCACGGTCACCGCCTCCTTCAGCCCCGCGGCGCCGAAGTAGAGCTGCGCCGCGCCGAAGAGGAGCTCCCGGCGCGCCGACTCCACGTTGAGCGCCGCCACCTCCTCGGCGATCCCCGCGCTCTTGATGGCCAGGCACAGGGCCGGGGCGATCAGCACCTGGTTGAGCTGCACCTGGGCGCCGAGCTGGTTGTAGCGCTGGATGGGCGCCTCGATGAAGCCGGTGGGCACGAGGGACAGGTTGGTGGGAACTCCCGGCCCCTGGACATCGGGGTTCTGCGGCGTGCCCTGGTCCCGGATGGCGTAGCCCGTGGGGAGCTGAAGGGTCGCCTCATCGCTGTTGCGCGTGTACGAGGCGCCGGCGGTGATCTGCGGCAGGTAGCCGCTCCACGCCTTGGCGGACAGCTCCTGCGCCTGGGCCAGCCGCGCGCGAGCGGACTGCAGCTCCAGGTTCTGGGACTCCATGCGGGTGAGCACCTCCTGGAAGGTGAGCGTCCGGGAGGCGGTGCCCGGCTCCGCGGCCAGGGCGACGAGGGCAACGAGGGCAAGGGGGCTCATGACACCCTCCTGGACACTGCGAGGCTCTGCGATGAGTGGCTCATAAAGACGGTTCTGCGGGTGTGGGAGAGAACTGCGAGGCGGGAGCGGATACACCCCTCCCGTGCGGGCCGGAGACCCGGAATCATTCAGGGCGCGGAGGGCATCGGCGGTGCTCCGAGTCCCGTCCGGGAGGCGGGGCGAGGAGTCTCGCCTCCGCCCTCCGCGCCAAGCCTCAGGCGGCGTCGGCCTTCGGGTGCAGCTCCGCGGCCGCGTCGAGCTGCGGCGCAGGCTCGTCCTTCACCACTCGGCGGCGCAGGCCGTCCACCAGCGAGTAGAAGACGGGCACCACGCCCAGCGTCAGCAGCGTGGAGGTGATGAGGCCGCCGATGATGGCGATGGCCATGGGCACGCGCGTCTCCGCGCCGTCGCCGCGGGCCAGCGCCACCGGCACCATGCCGGCGATCATCGCGATGGTCGTCATCAGGATGGGCCGCAGGCGGATGGGGCCGGCCTCCAGCAGCGCCTCGCGCGTGCTCTTGCCCTGCGCCTTGAGCTGGTTGGTGAAGTCCACCAGGAGGATGCCGTTCTTCGTCACCAGGCCCATGAGCATGATGATGCCGATCATCGCGAACATGGACATGTACTGGCCGGAGAGGAGCAGCCCGCCCAGCGCACCGATGATGGCGAACGGCAGGGACATCATGATGGTGATCGGGTCCAGCAGGCTGCCGAACTGGGCCGCGAGGATCATGTACACGAGGATGATGCCCAGCACGAGCGCCATGAGGAACGCCATACCCGCCTTGGCCAGCTCCTTGCCCTGGCCCTCGAAGTCCGTGATGACGGTGGGCGGCAGCTCATTCTTGGCGAAGGTGCCGAGGAACCCGAGCGCCTCGCCGAGGCTGTAGTTGCGCAGCTCGGCCAGCACGGTGATCTGGCGCTTCTGGGCCTGCCGGTCGATCTGTGAGGGGCCCTCGTCCGGCTGGATGTCCGCCACGTTGCGCAGCTCCACGAGCTGGCCCATGGGCGTGCGCACCGTGAGGGCACCCACCTGATCGGGATCGGCCAGCACCTCGGGAGGCAGCTTCACCTTCACGTCGTAGGTGTCACCGCCCTCGCGGTACTGGGTGATGGCGTCGCCGCCCAGGAAGGAGCGCAGCATGGTGCCGAGCACGGCCGCGGGCACGCCGACGCTGGCGGCGCGCTCCCGGTCGATGTCCACGGAGAGCTGGGGCTTGCCCGAGCGGTAGGTGAGGTCCACGTCCACGAAGCCCGGCTGCTGCTTCATGGCCGCCTTGGTCTTCTCCGCGGCGGCGATGACTTCCTTCCAGTTGTTGCCGCGGATGTTGAACTGCACCGGCTGGGACCGGGCGCCACCGCCGCTGACCGCTGCATAGTCCTGCGCGTTGAGCAGCACGCCCGCGCTGCGCACCAGGTTCTGGCGCAGGTACTGCTTGAAGTCCTGCTGCCCGTAGGTGCGCTGGGAGATGGGCACCAGGTTGACCATCATCTCGCCCTTGTGGACCTCCTCCTGCACGCCGCCACCGGCGGCGGTGTAGACGCTCTGCACGCCCGGCAGCTTCTCGAGCTGGGCGCGGATGCTTGCCAGCTCCTGCTGGGTCCGCTCCAGCGGCGTGCCCACCGGCATCTCCACCGTCACCTTCGTCATGCTCATGTCCTGAGCGGGGATGAAGGTGAAGTTGATGAAGCGCGCCATGAACAGCGTCAGGAAGAGCACGCCCACCGCCGCGCCCATGGTGATCGCCCGGTGATCCAGCATCCACCGCAGCGCACGCCGGTAGACGTTCTCCGTGGCCTTCAGCACCTTCTCGATGGCCCGGGACACGGCGCCCGGCTCACCGTGGTGCTTGAGGAGGCGGCTGGAGAGCATGGGCGTGAGCGTCATCGACACGAAGTAGGAGATGCCCACCGCCACCGCCACCGTGACGCCGAACGAGTAGAAGAACTTGCCCATCATCCCGTCCATGAAGGCCACGGGGATGAACACCGCCACGATGGAGAGCGTCACCGCGAGCACCGCCAGGCCGATCTCCTTGGTGCCCTCGTACGCCGCCTTGAAGGGGTTGGCCCCCTCCTCCATGTGCCGGATGATGTTCTCGATGACCACGATGGCGTCGTCGATCAGCAGGCCGATGGACAGCGTCAGCGCCAGCATCGTCACGACGTTGAAGGTGAAGTTCAGCGCCTGCATCACCGCGAACGTGCCGATGACGGAGGTGGGCAGCGCCACCGCGGACACCAGCGTGGAGCGCCAGTTGCGCAGGAACAGCAGCACGATGATCACGGCGAGGATGCCGCCGACCACCATGTCCTCCTGCACCGCGGAGATGGAGGAGCGGATGAACTTGGAGCCGTCCGTCACCGTGGACACCTTCACGCCCGCGGGCAGCAGCTTGGTGATGTCCTCCAGCGAGTCCATGACGTCATGCGCCACCTGCACGGTGTTGGCGCCGGACTGCTTGCGCACCACCAGCGCCACCGCGCGCAGGCCGTTGAAGGTGGCGCCCGAGCGAGCCTCCTCGGGCCCGTCGACCACGTTGGCCACGTCCCGGATGCGCACCGGCGCCCCCGCGGGGCTGGCGATGATGAGGTTGCGCAGCGCGTCCACGCTGCGGGCCTCGCCCTCGAGCTTCACCACGCGCTCGGTTCCAGGCTCGGACGTCCGGCCACCCGGGATGTCCACGCTCTGCGCGCGCAGCGCCTGCGTCACGTCCGAGATGGACACGCCGTAGGTGCGCAGCAGCCCCGGATTCACAATGACCTGGATCTCGCGCTCCTGGCTGCCCACCAGATCGATGGCGCCCACGCCCTGCTTGCGCTGCAGCGCGGGCTTCACCACGTCCTTGGACAGGCGGGTGATCTCCTGGATGGGCAGCGCGCCGCTCACCGACAGGGTGAGGATGGGCGCGGCGCCGATGTCGAACTTCTCCACCACGGGCGTCTCCGCCTCGTTGGGGAGCTTGGACAGGGTGGCCTGGACGCGATCGCGCACATCCTGGGCCGCCACGTCCACGTTCCTGTTGAGCGAGAACTGGACGACGATCTGCGACACGCTCTCGACGTTGATCGAGCGCAGCGTCTCCACGCCGCTCAGCGTGTTGAGCGCCTCCTCGAGCGGATCGCTGATGTTGTTCTCCACCGTCTCCGGGTCCGCGCCCGGCAGGAGGGTGGTGACGGTGACGACCGGGAAGTCGACGTCCGGCATCTGGTCCACGCCGATCTTCGGATAGGCGAAGAGACCGAACACCACCACCGCCAGCACGAGCATGGCGGTGAAGATGGGCTGGCGAATGAAAGTCTTGATGGGATCCATAGTGGGTATACCCGTTCAGTCCGGCGGGGTTACTGCACCACGCTCACGGCCAGCCCCTCACGCAGAGAGGCCGCGCCCTCGACGACGACCTTGTCCTGGGGCTGCAGGCCGCCGCGCACCTGGGCGAAGCGCGGGGTGACGGGCAGCGCCTGCACGTCCCGGCGCACCAGCCGCCCATCCTCGACGACCCACACGTAGCTGCCCTTCTCGTCCTTCAGCAGCGCCTGGGACGGGAGGAAGAGGCCCGCGAGCGCCTCGCTGCGCGAGAAGTCCATCTCCGCCAGCGAGCCGGGGCGCAGCACCGCCTCCTGCTTGCCCGTCACGTCCGCCAGCACCTCCACGGTGCGGCTGCCGGCGTCCACCACCGCGCCCACCGTGCGCACGGTGGCCTCGAAGGGGGTGTTGCCCGGGATGACGCGGCCGTTGATCTTCATGCCGGCCTTGAGGGCCCCGACCATGGACTCGGGCACGGGCAGGCGCACCTCGAGCTCGTCCACGTTGGTGAGCATGAAGATGGGCGTGGCCGGCACCAGCGACACCGTGTCACCGATGTTCTTCATCCGCGCCGTCACCACCCCGTCGAAGGGAGCGCGCAGCGTCTGGTCCCGGAGCATCTCCTGGGCCGAGCGCACGGCGGCATCCGCCTGGGTATATCCCGCGGTGGCCTGACGCTGACCGGCGAGCACCTTGTCGAGGATGGCCTGGGGGGCGCTGCCGCCCTCGAAGAGCTTCTTGGTGCGCTCCAGCTCAATGTTGGCGCTGTCCAGCCCCGCCTTCGCCATCTCCCGGGCCGCCACGGCCTGCTCCACGGCGATGACGAGGTTGGAGGTGTCCAGCACCATCATCGGCGCGCCCTTCTTCACCTTGTCGCCCACGCTGACCAGGAGCTTGTCGATGGTGCCCGTGGCCGGGGCGCTCAGCGTGGCCTCCAGCCGGGCGCGGATCTGCGCCGTCACGCGGGTGACGTCCCCCTGGAGCTTGTCCATGGGAGGCGTGGCGCGGACGCCGAGGGTGGGGTGCCCGTTCGCGGCGCTCGCGCTGGGAGGCAGCTCGGCCTTGTTGGCGCGGGCTTCGGAGCAGCCCAGCCCCGCGGCGGAGGCCAACGAGCCCAGCAGGAGGAGACGGGTCAGGGAACGGGAAGTCATATGTGTTGAACCTCGAGAGGGAAAAGCTCAGGAAACGGAGCGGGACTGCTCAGGGGTGGGAGGCGTACCGGACTCCTTCTTCCGGTGGGTCCAGCGCTCGCGCGCGGACGTGACCATTCCCAGGAAGAAGTCGAAGAACTCGATGGTGGAGAGGAAGCGCTGCAGACGCAGGGACTCGTCAGGACCGAGCCGCTCCATGCGGGTGCGCATGATCTGCAGGACTTCCGTGATGCCGTCGATGGCATCTTCGAACTGATGCTCGAAGGCCTTGTCGCTGAAGACGTAGTAGTGGCGGCGATCCCCGGGCAGGCCGATCTCCTCCACCAGGCCCTTGGAGTGGAAGTGCCGGATGTTGGTGGACACGGAGGCGGGGCTGACCTTGAGCAGCTCCGCGATGGAGCCGAGCGGCAGCGGCTTCGAGGCCAGCATCAGCAGCCCCAGCATCCGCCCGCCAATCCGCGGAAACCCCGCCTTGTTCTCGAAGTGCAACCCCAACGCCTCGATGAAGCGATGGTCCTCGGGCGTTAGAGAGAGCCCGTCCTTGTCCCCGTCCTCCACGGCAGCCTCCTTGACGACGCATCAAATAGTTTCTTCGGTTCGTTCAGTCAAGACTGAAACATTAAGAAATATAAATGGTTCCGTAGGGCAAGACGTAACACTGGGGGACGGTCCCCTGTAGGACAGGCCTGGGTCGACGGCCAAGGGCTCGGAGAGACGGCAGCCCGGCGTTTAGACCTTTTTTGCCCGAGGCCCGTTTGAGGGTGGGTTCTTCAACGGAGACCCCACCATGCTCAAGTCCTTCGCCCTCGGCCTCGGTCTGCTCACCCTCCCCACCCTGGCCCTGGCTGGCGCCCCCCCGATCAAGCAGCCTCCGCCCGCCAAGGAGCAACCCGCGGCCCAGGCCGCCGCACCGGCCGCGGTGGACGCCGCCCATAGCGCACCGCGGGTGCAGATCGCCCTGCTGCTCGACACCAGCAGCAGCATGGACGGGCTCATCGATCAGGCCCGGCGCCAGCTGTGGACCGTGGTGAACACGTTCGCGAAGGCGCGCCGGGGCTCGCAGCTGGCTCAGCTGGAGATCGCCCTCTACGAGTACGGCAAGAGCTCGCTGTCGGCCGAGGGCGGCTACATCCGCCAGATCGTCCCCTTCACCACGGACCTGGACAAGGTGTCCGAGGAGCTGTTCGGCCTGAAGACCAACGGCGGGGATGAGTACTGCGGCATGGTCATCCAGAAGGCCACGCGCAACCTGGCGTGGAGCAAGGCCAAGGGGGACCTGAAGCTCATCTACATCGCGGGCAACGAGCCCTTCACGCAGGGGTCGGTGTCGTACCAGAGCGCCATCGCGGACGCGAAGGAGCGCGGCATCACGGTGAACACCATCCACTGCGGCTCGGCACAGGAGGGCTCCAGCACGGGGTGGGCGGCGGCGGCGCAGCTGGCGCAGGGCCAGTCGCTCAACATCGATCAGAACCGCGCCGTGGTGCACATCGCCGCGCCGCAGGATGACGAGATCGCCCAGCTGGGGCGCGAGCTGAACAAGACCTACGTGGGCTACGGGCGCAAGGGCGCGGAGGCGAAGATGCGGCAGGAGGCGCAGGACAAGAACGCCTCGGCGTCCATGGGCAGCGCCACCACGCGCGCGGTGTCCAAGGCGAGCCGCCTCTATGACAACTCGGGGTGGGACCTGGTGGACGGGGCGAAGAAGGGCGCGGTGAAGCTCGAGGAGATGAAGGAAGAGGATCTGCCCGCCGAGCTGCAGGGCAAGAGCGCCTCGGAGCGCCAGGCCTTCGTCGATGCGAAGGCGAAGGAGCGCGCGGACATCCAGTCCCGCATCCAGAAGCTCCAGTCGGAGCGCGAGAAGTTCGTCACGGAGAAGCAGAAGGCCGCGGCCTCCGCGCAGGGCGGGGACTCGCTCGACAAGGCCATCATCGAGTCGGCCACCAAGCAGGCCGAGGCGCAGGGCATGGCGCTGGAGTGAGACCCTGGCCCGGGGGGCAGCTTCCCTCCCCCCTGGGCCATGGTATGGGGCTCCGCCTGTCCCTCTCGCTGGAGGAATGAGTCATGCGGAGCCTCTCCCTGCTGCTGTTGCTGCTGCTCCCCACGGTGGCGCTCGCCACGGAGACCCGGCTGGTGGTGAGGGCACGCGCCCGCGACGGCAAGTTCGTCGGTACCTCCATGGGTGGAGCGCTGGTGGTGCTCCGGGACGCCCAGACGGGCCAGGTGCTGGCCAGCGGCCTCACCGCCGGCAGCACCGGCAACACCCAGACGCTGATGAAGCAGCCGCAAGCACGTGGCGCTCCGCTCGCGGATGAGGCCTCCGCGAAGTTCACCGCCGCGGTGGACCTCACCGAGCCCCGGCTGGTGACGGTGGAGGTATCGGGGCCCCAGGCGCAGCGTCAGGCGCTTGCCACCAGCAGCACCCAGCTGTGGCTGCTGCCAGGCAAGCACATCGAAGGCGACGGCCTCATCCTGGAGTTGCCCGGCTTCGTCATCGACGTGTTGGCGCCTCAGGCGCACGAGTTCCTCAAGCTCGCGGCCGACAAGAAGCTCACCGTGCCCCTGCGCGCCAACCTGGTCCTCATGTGCGGCTGTCCCACCGAGCCCAAGGGGCTGTGGGACTCCAGCCGGTACGAGCTCCAGGCCCAGGTGAAGCTCAACGGCCAGCCGCTCACCAGCGTGCCGCTGAAGTACGCGGGGAAGACGAGCACCTACGAGGGCGAGCTGCCCATCCAACAGAAGGGTGCCTACGAGGTCACCGTGACCGCGTTCGATGCGGCCACGGGTAACACGGGGCTCGATCGAACGAGCTTTCTCGTCGAGTAGGCGCTCACATGCCAGGAGCGGGCGCGGCTCCACGTTCTTGGGCGAGGGCTTGACGTCCCGGATCGAAAGCGGTCCCGTAACGTCCCCACTGCCGAGGTCCAACCATGAGACGGTTTCCCCTCCTGCTGTCGCTCCTCCTGCTGACGATCCCACTGCGTGTCTTCGCGCAGACCGAGCTGCAGGTATGGCACGGCTACCGGGCCGCCGAGCGCGCGGGCCTGGAGAAGGTGGTCGCCGCCTACAACGCGGCCAAGGCCGGCTCGGGCGTGAAGGTCTCCCTGCGCGCCATTCCCTCGGACGCATTCACGGACAAGATCAGCGCCGCCGTGCCGCGCGGCGTGGGGCCGGACGTCTTCATCTTCCCGCAGGACCGGCTCGGAGGCTGGGTGGAGAGCGGCAACACGCTGGAGCCGCTCGACTTCTTCCTGGATGACGCCACCCGGAAGCGCTTCCTCCCCACCACCCTGGAGGCGATGACGTACCGGGGCTCCGTCTACGGGCTGCCGCTGAACTTCAAGGTCATCACCCTCATCTACAACAAGAAGCTCGTGGCGAAGCCGCCGAGGACCACGGGGGAGCTCGCCACGGTGTGCAAGCAGCAGCTGGCGCGGGGAGCGGACTCGGCCTGCCTCGTCTACCCGTACACCGACTTCTACTACCACGCGGCGCTGATGAACGCGTTCGGAGGCCGCGTGTTCGATCCAGGCCCGACGCCGCGCCTGGACGCGCCCGAGAACGTGAAGGCGCTGGAGCTGCTGCTGCGCTGGGTGGACAAGGATCGGCTCCTGCCGCGCGAGCCCTCCACGGTGCTGACCACCTCGCTGTTCAACGCGGGCAAGGCGGCCATGGTGTTCTCCGGGCCCTGGTTCCTCGGAGAGATCTCCCCGGAGATCGAGTACGGGCTGGTGCCGCTGCCCACGGTGGACGAGGCCGGCGGCAAGCCGATGCGCCCGTGGATGACGGTCGAGGGCGTCGCCGTGGCCGCGCCCTCCAAGCACAAGGAGGCGGCGTACGACTTCGTGAGCTTCCTCACGGGTCTCGAGGGCGCGAAGCTCATGGCGCTCGTGGGACGCCAGAACCCCGCGCTCGAGCAGGCCTACAAGGATCCGGAGATCGCCAAGGACGCGACGCTGGCAGCGTTCCGCACGCAGGCCGAGACCGCCATCCCCATGCCCAACGTGGCGGAGATGACGATGGTCTGGTCCCCAATGACCACGGCCATGAACGCCATCGTGCGCAAGGCCGCCACTCCGAAGGCGGCGCTGCAGGACGCGCAGCAGGCGGTCCAGAAGGACGTGGCGGGCCTGCGCAAGAAGCGCTGAGGTATGAAGTCTCCCATGGCCTCTCATTGGACGTGCCGTCTCGCCCTCGCGCTCCTCTGGCTTGGACTCTCGGGCTGCCCGGGAGACACCTTCATCGATTGCATCCCTCCCCCTCTGCCCAATACAGAGCCTGAGCCCGCGCCCGGGATCGTCGTGACGGGGCAGCGGGTCCGCATGCGGGTCACCCCCACGGGTTCTGCCGTCAGCTGTGTCGCCCAGGAAGATCCCAGCCCCACCTCGGTGACGGCCGAGATCGAAGGCCCTGGCGGCGAGCCGCTCGCGAACCAGATCACCCTGGGCCAGTTCAGGGCTCCCGCGCTCCTCGAGTTCACCCCGGAGCGCCCGGGCCCTCACCACCTCGTCGTCACGTTCTCCCAGGTGGGAGGACTCCACCAGTTCGATCTCCACGCCGCGCACGATCGCTCCGCCGAGGCTCCGAGCGAGTCCCTCTCGCTCACCTGTGACGCCCTGGAGCGCGCCTCGACGGGCGCCTGGACGTGTGGATCCTCGGTGCTGGGCGGCTCCACGGGCTCGGCCTCCTTCAGCGGGGCTCAGCTGGCCGTCGCCAGAGACGTGATCTGGGTGGTGGACAGCTCGAGCGTCCGCCGCTACGTGCACACGGGCACGACCCTGGTGCTGTCGGCCTCCTTCTCGCACACCCACTCCGGCGCCGAGTTCCTCCTCGCGTCACCCGACGAGCTGCTCGTGCTGCACAGCTACTCCCTGGGGTACTACACCTTCAGCGGAGGGCAACTGACCTCACCGTCCAGCCAGACCTGGGCACGCCCGATAGAGCCGGTCAACCCGAAGGGGCCCTATGGCGTCTTGATGCGGGACGCAGATCGCCTGGCGCTGGTGACCCGCACCCGAAACAGCGACAGCTCGCTCGTCCAGGTGTGCACGTACAGGCTGATCTCCGGCCAGTTGCAGCCTCCGCTGGGGACGTGCCCCTCGGTCTCCGGTGAGCTCATTGGCTTCGAGCCCGGCGTCCTCTGGACAAGGGATCTGCCCGCGGTCAACTCGCAAGGGCTGAACCAGGGGCTCATCCGCCGCTGGGTGTGGACCGGGGGCCAGCTCCTGGAGCAGGGCTCGCTCTCGCTGGGCCCCCACGCCTCCATCCTCGAGCGGCCCCTGCGGCGCTGGAATCCGGTGCCGCTCGTCCACAACCTCTCGTCCGAGACTGACATCCAGCCCGTGACCGCCGTGCTGACCTGGTCTCCCCAGAAGCAGGCGATCTTCCTCGAGCACCTCGACGCGACGCTGACGGACGTCTACGCGTCTCCCTCCTTCTATTGGGGGAGGGACCCATCGGCCCCGGCTTTCAACTCCACGAAGGTGCGCCTGCGCCCACCGCCTCAGTGATCGGCCGGGGCCCGAGTCGGCGAGTGGCTCGCCCCACCAGCACGTCCGCCAGGGCCTCGGCGATCGGGAGGCCCGGGCGCTGCATCAGCCACAGGAACTCGCCCGCCGGGTTGACCTCAAGGAAGACATGCCGCCCCTCGGGGGTGACGATGAAGTCGAAGGCACCGTAGTTGAGCCCCAGGGCATCCATGAGCGCGAGGATCCTCACCCGCACCGGCTCGGGCAGCGTGTAGGGCCGCCACGCGTCGATTAGCGCCAGGCCCTGGCGGCGCCAGTCCTCACGCGCCCCCGGCAGCGCCTGCGAGTCGATGGCCGCCGCCATCACCTGCTCTCCCACCACCGTCACCCGCAGCTCCAGCGCCTTGGCGATTCGCTCCTGGAAGGTCATCGGGCAGAGGTCCAGGCCCTCGAGGTCCTCCAGGTCCTCCGGCTCCAGCGGCGTGGTGAACACCACCTGCTCCTGGCCCCGCGCGTCGTACACGGCGAACGACGACATCATCTTCGTCACTACCCCACCGGGGCAGCGCTCGGCGAAGGCGCGCACCGCCTCCGGGTCGTTGGTGGTCAGCGTGCGCGGCACCTCCAGCCCCAGCGCGCGAGCCAGCTCGAGTTGCAGCGGCTTGTGCTCGGCGCGCCGCAGGTGCTCGAGAGGGTCCAGCTGGAACACCCCGAGCGCCGCCAGCATCCCAGACACCACGCGCCGGCTCTCCTCCACCGAAGGCTGGCGGAGCTGGGGATCCAGCTCCCTGGGGATACGGGCCCCCGTCGCACTGCGGCGGTACCAGACGGCCGAGACCTCGGCCAGCTCGAGCACCCCCGCGGGTCCCGAGAGCCGTCCGCCGCCTCCTTCATCGAGCGCAAGCCGGAGGTCCGTGGGGAACAGATCGGTGTCGAACCGGTAGGCGTACTCGCCCCGGTCCGCGAGGGCTTGGGCCACGAAGAGGGGGGCGTCGTTGTCGAGGGAGCAGGTCACGATGAGGACGGTCATGGGCTCTCCAGCAGGGATGGACGGGGAGGAGCGCTCCCGGCGACGAGCGCCTCGGCCAGCGCCGCGGAGATGGGCAGCCCGAGCTCGTGCTCGAGCATCCCCCACTCGCCTCCAGGGTTCACCTCGAGGAAGACGTGCCGGCCCTCGGGTGTGACGATGAGATCCACGGCGCCGTACACGAGGCCCAGCGCCGCGACGAACTGCTCCAGGCGTGCGGCCACCTCCGCCGGCAGCTCGCCCTGCTCCCAGTGACACTCGGTGGGCCCGGCTCGCCTCCAGTCCACCTGCCCCGTGAGCGAGCGCGAGGCATCAATGGCGCCCACGAAGCAGCGTCCGCCCACGACGGCCACCCGCAGCTCGCGGGCCTTGTCGAGACGCTCCTGGAACACCATGGGGCTGTGCCGCAGCTCCTCGAGCGCCTCCAGGTGCTCGGGGCCGATCGCGGTCGTGTAGACGAAGGGCTGCCCGCCTTCCATGGACTGGGTCAGGGGCGTCAGCATCTTGGCCACCATCCGGCCGCGCACCTGCTCGAAGAAGGAGCGCACCCGGGCCGCATCGTTCGTCACGAGCGTGCGAGGCACCTCCAGCCCCAGCGTCCGGGCCAGCCGGAGCTGATGCAGCTTGTTCTGAGCCGCTCGCTCCGCCCCGAGCGGGTTGATGAAGCGGCAGCCTGCCGCCTCCAGCCCATCGAGAAATCCCTCGAGCGCCGCCTGGGACTCGCGCAAGCAGCCTTCGCGCCAGGCGGGCTCCAGCGCGTCATCGAGCCGGGGGAGGCCCAGCCGGCGCAACCACACCGCCCGGATCTGCTCCCCCAGCTGCTCGCCTGTGACGGTGCCCAGCACCACCTCACTCCCCTCGTCGCCCAGCGCCGACGTCAGCTCCAGCTCCGAGGGGAAGCCATCCGTGTCGACGCGGAGCGGGCGTGCCCCCCGCCGTGACACCTCTTCCGCCACGCGATCCACGTTGTAGTGATCAGCGCTGTGGGTGAGGAGCAGGACGGTGTCGCGGTGGGGGGCCATGAGCGGAGTGAATCCCTGAGGTGGGGAGCGGGCGGCTACCAGCAGTACTCGTCTTTGTCCGAGGGGTACTTCAGGGTGTAGACCTCGTCTTTGTCCGAGGGGTACTTCAGGGTGTAGAAGGGGGAGCCGCCCGCGGCCTGCTCGAGCTCCTGCGACTCCAGCAAACGCGCGAAGAAGGGCTTCCGGCCCTCCTGCGGCACCTTGTCCGTGGGGTTCTTTTTCATGTCCAGCCTCCTTGCCGCCTGTCCGCCAGGCGGCTGCACGAGGACGAAGGCCCCTGACGGAGCCCAGGTCCTCAATGGGTCGAGGAGGTGGAAGCGGGGTTGTTACGGCCCACGGCGCACAGGTGCGGCCCCCCTGCCCGGCCAGCGGTGGGAGGAGGCTGCGCTGGGTGTCAGGCCTGGACGACGCTCACTTCTTCGCCTTCTTCGCCTTCTTGGCGGCGGCCTGGGCGGCCTTCTTCTCGGCGGCCTTCTGCGCGGCTTCGTCTTCCTTCGTCTTCGCGTCGCTGATCGCGGTCCTGACCGCCTCATCCGCCTCGGACCAGAACGTGTCGCGGAAGCCGGTGGGGTTGTACTCGAAGTGCCAGGGCTCGTTCTGGTACGGGTACCAGCCGTAGGAGGCGCCGCGCACGAAGAGCCACTTGTGGACGGGGGATTGGCGCATGCCGACGACGTTGGAGAAGGGGTTGGTGGTGGCCTCCTGCCACGTCTTCCGGGTGGTCTTCTCCTTCTTGTTGCCTTCCGCGTCTTCGACCGTGTCCTTCCAGGTGAAGCTGAGGATGAAGTCGATCGCCAGGCCCAGGTTGTGCGTGGAGAACTTGGCCACGGCCGTGCGGTTCCCCGCCTTCTCCGCGGCGGCGGCGGAGGTCTCCGGCTCGCGGTAGGCATCCAGGATCTTGAGCTCGACCCCTTCGGCCAGGGCATCGGCGTGCATCTTCTCCAGGCTGGCCAGCGCGTGCTTGTTGAGCTTCTCGCCCTTCGGAGCCTCGATATGGGCAGGGATGGGAGAGAGCTGGGCCTCGATGTAGTCGCGCATCGCCTTCTGCGTCTTCTTGGCCGCGCCGCTCATCCAGCTCTCGGTGATCACCGGATCGCTGCCCTGGTTGGCGCGGCGCTCGGGGCGGATCTTGCTCAGGTCTCGGGCGAGCGACTCGGCCATGCCCTCGTTGGGGCCCTTGTCTCCTCCGGGATAGTCTTTGTCGTCCCAGGAGAACTTCCGGTAGTTCTTGCCCTTGTCACCGGGCAGCAGATCGAGCGACGAGGTGTCCTTGGCGAGGATGAACTCGCTCTCGATCGCCGTGAGCAGGGGCGGAATGGCCCAGGTCGAGAGGGTCGAGGCCGCCGCTTCGCCCGCGTTCTCGATCTCGGCCAGCGCGGACTCGACCACTTGCTCGACGTTCCCGTGGCTGCGCCACTCGCCCATGATCTTCTTGATGACGGCCTCGGTCATCAGGCTGCCGCCGGCCTTCGCCGCGGCGACCGCGCCGTCCGTCAAGGCCGTGACCACCTCATCCGTGATGTCGGGGCCCTCGACCTCTTCGTCGACGTGATCCTTGTCGTCGCGCTGGAGGGCCAGACCGCCCTGGGCCTGCTGGAGGACGTGGCTGAGCTCATGGCCCAGGAGGCGGCGTTCGCCCCTCCCCGGCTGGAACCGGCCCTGGCCCCAATAGATGTTCGGACCCACGGTGAAGGCCTTGGCGTGCAGCCTCTCGGCCTCCGCCGCGGCGTGGGGGCCGGTATGCAGCCGTACGCCGCTGAGGTCGGCGCCGAGGCGCGGCTCGAAGAAGGCTCGCTCCGAGGCAGGCAGCGGCTGTCCCCCCTGACCGGAGAAAGGCAGGCCCCGGCGCTCTTCGCGGTGAGGAGCGAAGGGGTGGGTCAGCTCACGCGCCTGGCTTCGAGCCTCTGCCTCGGCGCCCGGCTCCTCCGCGGGCATCTCCCCTCTTGAGGTGTCGTGAAGACGGAGGCTTGAGAAAGAGTGGGCCACAGCCCCTGAGGGGGCCTCGGGAGAAGGGGCAGCTCCCTGCTCCTGAGCGTGGGAGGTGCCGGGGGCCGCCCGTCCTGGCTGGCTCGAAGGGCGGAAGCCCCGAGCACCCGTCGGGAGCGGCCCGGCCGCCTGAGGAGCGGCCGCACGTTGCAATGGAAGCCGACTTCGCATCGCGCACTCTCCCTCTCCACCAGAGCAAAGCTAAGTGAGGCGGAGCGGGCCGTCTACACGGTGTCGAGGAACGACAGGATGCGCCGACTGTAGCGAGCGCCTCTGGAACGAGCCACCTCTCTCGTCTCATTCCATGGACGGCCCGTCCGCCGGATGAGACTCCCGGTTCCTGGCCCTCTGCGTAACTGCCTGGAGTGACGAGAATTTCCTTTGGCCTGGATCCTGCTGTTCGCCCCGCCGCAGTCCACCCCACTTCAGCGAGGCAGACAGACATGAGTGAGCAGCGCGCAGACTTCATCCCCAGCAGCACGACTCTCGAGCAGTGCCACGACGGCATTCTTCAGAGCCTGATGCAGGGCACGGCAGGCCACTACCGGATCGGCCTGCTCTACAACCACATCGTGGAGCACCGGCTGGCCGTCAATCGTGGCTACCGGACGACCCGCGAGTACTTCCGCCGGCACGTGCGAGTGCTCTCGCAATCGACGCTGACGCGGTACGGCGCGGTGGCGCAGTCGTTCCACCGGCCCGTGGCCGAGAAGTACGGCATGGCGAGCCTCGGGGCGCTGCTGGAGTACCTGCGGCTGGCGCATATCTGGGTCTGGCAGATCGACGGCAACGAGCCGGGTCCCACGCCCATCGAGCTTCCGCGGCGCGGGGGGCTGAAGCTCACGAAGCCCTTCGCGGACTGCACGGCGGAGGATCTGAGGGATGCCATCCAGGCTCGGCGGGCCTGGCCCGGCCACGGGCCGCTGGAGCCGGAGGAGGAGCCGGTGCAGCGCTACCTCCAGACGCTCCAGCGCCACTTCAAGGACAACTCCCGGTTCCCTCCCGAGATCGACGTGCAGGTCCACGACCGGCGGATCCACCTGCGCATCCGCCACCTGCGGGTGTGGGAGTTGGCGCAGCTGACGGAGGCACTGGGGCCCACTCTGAAGCCCGCGGAGCCGGCAGTGGAGGCCCCGTCCTCGCCCACGGGGCTGAAGGCTCAGCTTGCCAGGCTGGCCTCCTCCTTCACGTGATGGGGGGAATGGCGGCGGCTCTCAGTTCTTGACGAACTTCACCGCGTCGAAGCCGATCTTCCGGTAGGTGCTGACCGCCTCACCGGTGTTGTCGGCCAGCTCCACGTACTCTGTGCCGTTGCCGGAGAACGCGAAGGAGCCGAGGGTGACCCACGCGTCGTAATAGCTGTTCTGGTTGACCGTGGCGTAGTTGTTCACGCCATTGTGGTAGATGCGATACTGGGCCAGCTGCGCCGTGGCGTTGTTGTTCGGGATATAGACAGACACCGTGTAGGTGCCCGAGCTCGGCAGCGCCGGCTTCCACTGCGCGTAGTTGCTCTTGGTCGAGCCATTCACATACGTGTACCACATATGCGCGCTGTAGCCGATGGAGGCCTGGTACCAGTACGTGGAGGGGCCGTAGCGCGTGAAGCCGGCGCTCTGGTCATCGACGATGACGGTGCTGGGGGTGGTGCCGCCGTACCAGTAGCTCGACCCGAAGGTGTTCAACAGGTAGCTGGTGGAGTTCTTGTACGCCTGCTTGATGGTCTCGTGGCTGCAGTAGGTCACGCCTGGGGGACAGCCGTTGTAGCACCACGCCATCGCCGCCATGAACGTCTCGTAGTTGGTGGTGCCCGGGGTGGCCGAGTTGATCCACGTGATGACCTCGGCGTCGCTGGTGAAGTTGGGCGTGTTGGGGCAGTACCGGACCTTGTAGATGATGAAGTTGGTGCCCTTGTCGATGTTGCCTGCGACATTGAGGATGCCGCTGCCGTGCTGGTTCAGCGTGTCGGTGTAGGTGCCGGAGTCGAGCTGATACATGCCCAGGCCGCCCTGCTGGAGCGAGCACGCCCCGTCACCCGAGCCCGCGATGACCGGCCCGCCACAGTCGGACGAGTACGGCCCCTGACAGGCCCACGTCGCCTCGGACCAGCAGTGCGCCAGGCCTGTCTCCTGGTAGGACACTCCCGCGTAGACGAGCGGGTTGGTGATGCCCTTGGGCGCCGTGTTCGTCTTGACGGCGTCACAGCGCGTGCGCTGCTGCGTCACCGTCAGCTCGGCCTGGACCTTCCCCAGTTCCTCGGGGATGGCGGAGTCCTGTGCCTCCTCGATAGGACCGCAGGCCGCCAGCGCGCTGGCGAACAACAGCGTCATGAGGTGCTTGTGCTTCGTGTGCATGGACAGGGCTCCTGGGTTGCGCGACGGCGGCCATCGCCGGAGCGCAGGAGCCACGTACCACAAACTCCCGATTTACGAGAATACGGGTTTCCCCCAGATTTGGAGGATTCCGGCCACCGGACTTCATTCTGGAGCGGGAAGAGGGATTTGAACCCTGCCCGAGGGGATGGAAAAACCTGAAGCAGGACGCGCCGTTACCCACCATCCTCTTGATTTTCCTCGGATTCTTCATCCCTTCCCGTCCCACCCTGCCCCACCTGGTTCCGCCTGATTCCGCGCCGGAGGTCCTGGCGCACTGCCAGTGAAATTTGCGAGACTTGCGTGAAAGGGACGCCCCCCCCCCTTTCAGGAGCAAGCCCCACATGAAGTTCATTCGAACGTCCATCCAAAGCAAAGCAATCCTCGCTTTGCTCTTTGGCGCGTTGTCAGGCTCGCCCGCATTGGCCGCGGAGGTTGAGCACGACGGGAGTTATTCGACGTCGCACGAGATCGTTCTGCCGGACGGAACCAACGACGTCCAGCCGTCGCTGTCGTTGAACTACAACTCGAACGGCGGCAATGGCCCGCTCGGCGTGGGGTGGTCGTTGGGGGGGATCCCGTCCATCACACGAATGAACTTCGGGAACGGTGTCAAATACGCGGGGGGAGATACCTATGCAGGCCCCGAAGGACGCCTGGTCAACATGGGCGGGAATACCTATCACGCCGAAAAGGAGAACTGGACGCTGTATGTAGCCGTGGGTACCTGCGGTGACGGCCCCTGCTCCTGGAATGTCTACGACAGGTCCGGCAATAAGTGGGTCTATGGCGGCACGGCTGACTCCCGGATTGAGGCGATCGGCCAGGGAGCATCGGTCCGCGTGTGGGCATTGAACAGCTTCACCGACGCGGACGGGTTGTCCTATACGATCTCCTACCTCGAGAACACGAACGGCGGCGGCAACTTCTACCCCAACACGATTACCTATACCCTGGGAGGCACCCTCAGCAGCTTCCACACAGTGGAGTTCGTGTGGGAAGCGCGCAACGATGTCCAGGGAAGCTACGGCCAAAGCGCTGTCGTCAAGAATGATCAGCGGCTGAAGACGATCCTGGTGAAGAGCGCCGGAGTGCTCGTGAGGAAATACGAGCTGGCGTATACCTACGCGGCCTCCAGCTTCCGCAGCCGGCTGGCAAGCATCACGGAATATGGCGCGGACGGCACGAGCACGCTTCCTGCCTCCACCTTTACGTATTTCGATACCAGCACATCACCGATTCCGAACGCGTTCACATACGCGCCGAATACCGCTTCGGCATCGGACGGCCAAGTCTACCACGTGGACGTGAACGGTGATGGGAGGGACGACATGGTTCAGGTGAACACTGTCGGTGTCCAGAGCCACATTGCTTACGCCCAACCGGGTGGAACGTTCAACTCGACCTGGGATGCCGTCCTTGGGACCGGCACGGACAGCGGCCTCTACAAGCCCTATTTCGCGGACGTCAACGGCGACGGCCGCGTCGACATCATCCAAATCCGCGCCGACAGCACCAACGGCTCGTGGGTCGGACTGAACACGGGCTCGAATTTTCAGATCTGGACCTCCTCTCCCATGACTCCCGGCGTGGAGAATGGGAAGTACTATTTCGCGGACATCAACGGCGACGGCAAAGCCGACATGATCCAGATGAGGAAGACGGGCGGCAGCAGCAGCATCTGGTTCGCGACGGCCGCCGGCTCCTACAACACCACCCCTGATGCCACGATCAACACGGACACGGGCAATGGGATGTACGAGTTCTATTTTGCCGATGTCAACGGTGATGGGAAATCCGACATCCTTGGCACAAGAACCGACGGGATTCTCGGCCTCTTCGTCGGGCATTCCACGGGATCGGGATTCCCCTCGGGCGTCTGGACGACGACGCCCAACGTCACGTCTCTCTATTATGGACAGCTGTATTTCGTTGACGTCAACGGTGACGGCCGCGCGGATATGGTGCAGATCGGCAAGGATCTGACAAGCTATCTGTGGTATTCGGTAGGGACGGGAACGTACAACTCCTCGGCGAACCCGTCGCCGCCGCACGGATATGATGTCATTGTCACTACGGGCACCGGGGCGGCCACGAACGGGGGCGTCGATGTCTACGTTCCCTTCTTCGCGGACGTCAACGGTGATGGCCGGACGGACCTGATCCAAACCAGGGCCGACAGCTCGAGCGGCCTGTGGGTCGGCCTGAACAACGGCGTCGGCTTCCAGTACCCATGGAGCTTCGCGCCCATGACAACGTCTCTGGGGCAAGGCGCTATCAGTTTTGCCGACTTGAACGGGGACGGAGCGGACGACTTCGTGCAGGTCGGTACCGGCAGCACACGTATTGCCATCTCCAATACGACGGTTGGGTCGAACTGGGCCATTGACCGCCTCGAGACCATTAGCGACGGTGTCGGCGGGCTCACGAGCATCAACTATTGGCCGCTGAGCGGATTCCAGAACGCCGTTCTCCCGTTGGCGACCACGTGCGGTAAGGGGACGGCGGTAGGCTACGGCCAGGAGTGCGGTATCCCGAACAGCTCGAAACGTCCGCTCGTCGCATGGGTGAGCATGCAGACGGGCAAAGTGTATTCCTACGAGGCCTACGAGTATTACAACAGCCGGTTCTATCCAGGAACGGCACAAACCCAGGAGGACCTGGGGTTTGAGAGAGTTACAAAAGATACCAACGGCACCAGCAAGACGATCACCTATTTCCGGCAGGTCAAGCCGTTCCAGCGGATGGTGTACCAGGAAGACCGGCTGGATGGCGCGGGTAGCTTCATCGGAACAACAACCTTCGGCAGCGGGGCCTCAGGGGGGACGGTCACGGCGCTCGCCTGCACGGAGACCGGATGCACGGCCACGACGAATGCTGACGCTGCCCCGATGAAGATCAACGTCGGGACAGAGCGGAACTATGTGATCAAGGGCAACTCAACGTCGTGGACACCGTATCTCTACTATGTCGATAAGGCCCCGGCATTTGACACATATGGGAACGTGATCTCCATCACGGAGACGGCCTACGACTCCGCGGGCGTCGCGGTTCCCAACAGCAGCAAGTACACGCAGTATACCGTCAAGAACCAGGCGAACAACCCGGACGTGTCGGGCCTGCGAGTCATTGGCCTCGTATATGATACAAAGACGTGCACGACGTCTGCCTGCACGACGGTCATCGCTCAGACCCGGGACTACTTCGACAACAATACGACCCTGGGCGTTCTCGCGAGCACCAAGCCCTTCCTCCGGAACACAAAGTCGGAGCAGTGGATCGGCGGCACGAGCTGGGTCGCGACAACCCGCGTGTTTGACACTTATGGGAATGTGACCAGGGTCACGGACCCGCGCGGCCTCTCCGTGACGACGGCCTACGACACCACGTTCGCCGCTCACGTCACGTCGGAGACGGACGCCTGCGTCGCTGACAGTGCGGCCTGCAACACGACGGCCACGACGCCGGACGCCCGGGGCTGGGATGTGCCGGGCGGCAGCATCACCACCACCGATCCCAATGGGTTGAAGGTGGAGACGGTGACAGACACGTTCGGCAGGACCACCTTTGTGCTCAAGAAGAATGCGTCGGGTACGCTGCTCGAGAAGCTCGGGTACACCTACGGCACCGGACAGATCTCGTCGGATGGCTATTACAAAGAGACCTGCGCCTACGCGACACCGGGTACATTCACAACCCCGATATGTTCCCGCACCTATATGGATGCGCTGGAGCGGCCGTACAAGACGACGAGACCTGACGGAACGCAGGTGAACACGGAGTACGACAACGAGGGCCGCGTCTACCGCACCTCCGAGCCGTTCACGACGGGAGGAACCCCTGCTTATTGGACAACCTTCACGTATGACAACCAGGACAGGGTCATTCAAACGACCTACCCCGACGGCTCAACGTCATCCTCGGCCTACAATGACCAGGCCATGGTCCCCGGCTCCGTCACGATGCAGAGCGTTACCAACGGGAGGAACTACACGACGCGGACCTGGTACAACGAAAAAGGACAGCCGGTCCAGGTGACGGACGGCCTCGGTGCCACGGGCTCCACGGCCACCTACTCCTACGATGCGCTCGGCCGGCTCACGAGCGTGAGCTCTCCAGGCGGAGTCACCACGACCCTGGCCTACGATGCTCTTGGCCGTAAGACCTCGACGACAGAGTCGAGCACGGGCACGACAACCATTGCCTACTCCGACGCCATCGCGTCAGGCTCGCCCGGTTATGCGGCGCCCGGCACGGCGGGTTACATGCAGCTCGGCACCGTGACGCAGTCGAACCCCAATGCAACGACGGGGACCGTGACGGCTGTGTATATGTATGATGCAAAGGGCCGGGTCGCGACGGTCACGTCTCCTGACGGGAGCGGCGTGGCGGCAGGGGTCACGACGTATACCTACGAAGAGACGAACCGTACAAACAGCAAGGGACGGAAGACGACGGAGAGCCGCGCTTTTGACGGGGTGACCGTCACGAAGAGCTATGACTACGGGATCCGGGGAGAGCTCACCACGACGACGATCACTTTCTCTGGCACCGCTGACGGACAGAGCGCGGCCAAGACCATCGTCCTTGGAGGGAGCATCGATGAAGTGGGCCGGCCCTCTACCGTCACCTATCCGGATGGCAGCGTCGCCACGATGACCTATGACACAGCGGGCCGGGTCACGAACATCGCCATGGGCGGTGTGAATTACGCCGCGTATTCGAACTACAGCAGCGCCACGAAGAACAACCTGGGCCGCTCAAACCCCGGCACGATCACCTATGCGAATGGCGTCGTCACCGATTACACCTACCGGGCGGACACCGGCCGTTTGAATACGCTGCTGACGAAGAAGAGCACGACCAACCTGATGAACCTCTCGTATGTGTTCGACAACAACGGGAACGTTCAATCCATCACGGACAGCCTCACCCCCGCGCTCAGTGAGACCTACGCGTACGATGCCTTCGACAGGCTCACGAGCGCGGTCCGGCCGAACGACGGGCCGAAGACGTTCACGTACGGCTACGACGCGGCGGGAAACCTGACGAACAAGGCCACCCTTGACGCTTCGGGCGCGTCGGTCATTCAGCGGACGCAGACCTTCGCCTCGAACACGCACCGCATCACCAGCGACGGCGTGAATGCGATCACGTACAATGCGAACGGCACCCGCCGGACAAAGGGGCTCTGGACGTATACATACTCCGGAGAGAACCGCCTTCGCCTGGCGACGAACAATGGAGCGGTGAGCGAGCGCAACTACCTGGACGCTTCAGGCAACCGGACGCTCAAGGTGTATTACAAGGATGCCTCGACGCGCTACCGCACCTACTACGCGGGCCCGTATGAGATCCGCGAGAAGTGGGTGAACGGGGTGCTGTCGGCCTCTCAGACGACCAAGTACATCAACGGCATCGACGACCACCCCGTGGCAAGTATCACCAGCGGCACGCTCGGTCAGACCCTCGGCATGTTGGAGATAGGAGGTGCCGAGGGCCAGGCCCTTGCAAGCGTCGCGAGCCCGCGGGCTCTCGCGGCTCCGAAGGCGGAGGGTGGGAGCACGATGCTCCGCGTGCTCCTCCTTGCGGTGCTTCCGCTGGTGGCCCTGGGGCTGCTCTGCCGTTACGTGCTGCGCTTCGACAGGAGAGCATTCCGCCGCGCCGGAGCCCTTGCCGCCGTGTCCGCAGTCGCGGTACTCGGCGGGTGTTCGAACGGTGCGGATGCCGAGATGTTCCTCGCGGTATTGCGCAACGGCCTCCTGAGCGGAGACACGTCGATGGGGCTCCCCGGTGGAACATACTTCTTCCACAGGACACACATCGGATCGTCGTCCGTCATCACGGATGCAAACGGAGTCCAGGTCCAGAAGATCGTCTACGAGCCGTACGGCGCGGTGGACCAGGGCAAGTCCACGAATACCTCGGCGACCATGAACGTGACCAAGATGTTCACCGGGCAGGAGTACGATCCGGAGACATCACTCTATAACTACAAGGCACGCTATTACGATTCAGCCACAGGGACCTTTACCTCGCCTGACCCGATCGTGCCCGGCTCGGGGACGCAGGACTACAACCGGTACATGTATACGAATGGCAACCCTGTACGGTTCACGGATCCCACCGGCCATATGGCGGATGCGTCGTGGGCCGGCGGTGGGCGCACCTCGGCACGGCAGTATTATCACTCGCCGGCCGGCAGGACCGGATACCAGGGAGGAAGCTCCCCGTCATACGGACCGCGCTCCTACGGCAACGGTTATCGGTCGTGCGCGGGCTATGCCTGCGGTACCTCTACGTATGTCCGGACGCCCAGGGTCCCGGTCTACCAGGCATACGGAAGCCGACTCGCCAACTCGCCTCGGAGTGCCGGGGCGCAGGGGAGGGTGAATGCCACGACGATCCGGCGCCCCCCCCCGCCCACGACTCCCAAGCCCTACAACCCGCACCTGGCGGACTACTCCCAGACGCAGAAGCTGCGGACGCAGATCAGCCTGCAGGTCCTACACCACCCCAGCCTCTACGGCGTGCTCGTGCTCGGTGTGAACCTCAAGTTGCAGAAGGACGGCTACGGCATCTCCCCCGCCTCCTACCAGAGCGTCATGAACAACCTGAAGGCGGTGAACCAGGGCACCATGACCCAGTCCCAAGCGCACTTCAACGAGGCGAAGAGCTTCCGCCAGGATGCCAACGCCAGCTTCGCTCATCTCCGGTTCCTCCAGGGGAGCGTGGAGCTCACCGGCTGGGCCATCAACAGCGTCGCCAGTAACGTGGTGTCGCGATTCGAGAACGGGACGCACGGGGCCAGGGACCACTGGCAACCCACGCATGCCTGGAGGCAGCGCTGACCGTCTCGGAGTGGAGACGCTCCAGTCGCGCGGCGGGGCGCCCAGAGGCTTGAGCTCTGGGCGCTCCAGCCGTGCCGGCACACCATGTCCCCTCTCCTGCCCCTGCGGAACATTCAACTGGAATCCGTAGTCAGATCGTCCATGATCTTTCGAACTGGTCCAAGGGCGTGAACTTCACGTTCCGGATCTTCGCCCGTTCGAACGTCTTCTTCACCTCTTCCACCACGAACACGAACCCGAAGCGTTGCGCCGGCATGAAGAAGTCGGAGCCATCCCATGACGCGGGATCGAAGAAGAGCCCCTTCCACATAGGGAAGATGCCACCCGGATAGAGACGAGGCACCTCGACGCTCATGGAGTGGTCGAGGTTGCCGCACCGGCCCGTGACAGCCAGACCGCTATAGGCCGGAACCGGCTGCTCCTGCTTGTCTCGGACAGAGACCGGGTAGAGAGACCACCCAGTGAATCCGTGCGTTTGCAGAAGCTGCACCACGGAATCGGCGATAATGATTGGAACCGCATGTGTCGTCCAAATCACACCTTCGGGCTCGGCGCCTCCCATTGCCCATTCGACCGAGACTGGGTGAGCTGGGTGCTCTTCGGCGCGAATCAAGCCGACATCATCGGTCTCCACCGCCATCTTGCCTCTGAATGCCTTCCTGCTCCCTGCGCTCCCAAGATAGAAGATCTTGTCGAAGCCGGGGAAAACCTTAGTAGTTGACTTGGAATCCATACTTACTTGCCAACTCTCTTCCAAACTGAAGAACCTGCTCGATAGTGGGACTCTTGGAAAGAAACTCCTCCCACTGCCGGGTGTATTCGTATGCCTTCTTGAGGTGGCTGGATCGGCTCCACCAAGCGCCGAACTTCGGATCGTGAACCTGGATCCCCACCTTCTGGAATTTCTCCGCGAGCGCATGAGGGAACACGTGATGGGCGTGCGCGTCTTGAGGCATCCTCCCCGTCAGGCGCACCAGGTTCGCCCGGAAGTTGCTCTCCGTGAAGGGCTTGAACCCACGAAATTCAGCCTTCCCGGCACCGCCCTCCATGAGGACATAGACGGCTCCAGCGCCTTCACGCTCCTCACCGGTGAGGTGACGAACTGCCCCAGGGCCACCGCCACCTCCCCCACCGCATCCCCGGCTCCATCGAGAGCCGCGTTGACCCAGTCCCGCTCAAGCCCCAGCTCTCCCATCAGGATGCCAGGCCTGAGCAGGGTGTCGTCCGCCGAATAGAAGACGCCCCCCTTGTCCCAGTAGAAAGCTCCCACCTCGAAGCGGCCTGCCACCAGCCGACCCTCGCGCACCTCCACCCGGCCCATGCGCTGGAGGGCATTTTCGCCGAGCGCTCCCGCCAGGTAGCCGTCCGGCCTCATCACCACCAGGAAGCGCAGCGCACGCACGCGCTCCAGCACCTGCGCATACGGCACGTCCTCCCCCTGGGCCAGCACCTGCCCGAGCAGGAAGAAGAGGGAGCGGCGTGGGGCGAAGTTCCTCAGGGTCGTCTGCGTACGCACCAGCGTCTCCCACAGCGCTCGTGCGTCCCCGCTCTCCAGTTCCTCGCCCGCTTCGTGCCAGTCGCCCTCCTCCAGCCCTGCTGACTCCTGCAGGCGTTGAAAGTCATCTCCCTTCTTCCAGAAACCGAAGCCTCCCCCCCCCGCGTCGTGCAGCACGCCGGACGCGCCACGCGTATCCTGCAGGGAGGAGCGGCGGCCTTCTGCGCCGCCCGTGGCACAACCCGTCAGCCATACCAGCGCCACCCACATGAGCAGCGCCACCGAGGGCCGCCTGGCTCCACGCGCTAGACCTGCTCGAGATGGAACCTGCCAGTCCGGAGGGCCTCTATATGCCATCTTCCAACCCTAGCACTCTAGCCCGGCGGTAAGTGTCGCGGGCGCGGCGCTCCATCGGGAGGGGCTGTTGTCCGCGGGAGTGGGTACACCGCGTAGTGCTGGAGATTGCGATGATACAGCGCGACGTGGCGTCGGCCGGCGATGAGCAGATATGCACGTAGGGGGAGCTCCGCTTGGGTCCGCAGCCAGGCCAGTCCCTCCTCGCGGGTACCCAAAGACGCCAGGGTTCCAGCAGGCGCCTCTTTCTTGAGCTGCTCCAGAAGGCTCTCTGTTATCGGATGAGGAAACATGCGCCGGTCGCCGAGTTCTCGGACATACATCACGATGTGATAGGCGTCCGCCACCAAGACAAATGCTCCGTGAGGAGGCTCTGGGTGCTGCTGAAGCCATGTGTCTGCCTCTTCGATCGTCTTGAAGGACGCCACGGCATAAGGCGGGGCATCTTGGCCCAGTTGGAGGTAGTCCTCGAAGGGGTAGACAGTCCCCGTCTCCGAAATGAACCTGAGCGCCGCGATCGCCACCCTGAAGAGTTCCTCCTCTTCGGGAGACTGGGCATTCTTCCGGGTTCGCCCCAGGAGTCCTTGGGCGTTGAGGATGACGTCGTGGATGCTCATGGGGACACCGCTGTGGGGGGAGGAGAAATCAAAGGGGGACCTGGGATCACAAGCACTATCGGCGCCAGCACAACGAATCCCGCACCAGCAGAGACCACGACAAAGACCACTCCGGCGATGCCAACCAGGCTTCCGGCCAGCACTGTCTTACGTTTGCGCTTCAGCCAATCGATTGCATCGTCACCAGCGGTAAATCGCGCTCTCCCCTCTGCGCTCCCACGTCCAAGCTGCCGCATGATCAGGATGAGAGCCAGCTCCCCGTCGAGCGCTTCAGCTTGAGCGTCGCGGACTCGCCCTTGGCGGTGAGCTGGGGTAGGTTCGGCGTCATCAGCATGCTCATCCCGCCGCGAGAGTGCGCACCCAACCAACGTTGCTCTTCATCAGGCAGTCTTTCGCGACGGAAGAGAACTCTGACTCAGGTCGCACCATGCGCCTAAGCTCCTCCTTTTTCTGGTTCAGGCGCTCACGATCCGCAGGACCTGCCGCCTGATTCAGCTGCTGCGCGAGCGCTCGGCAGTCCTCGATGAGCTGCCAGCACCGCGCCCAGACGCGCTGCCGCGCCTTTTTGAGCCGCCCGTGGTTCAGGTTGAGCCGCACCGTCGTGGTCGTGACACGGAGATTCGTGAACTGGTCCGCGTCGGCATGTGGACAGCATGCGCCGTCCTCATTGAAGCTGAGAAGGTCTGGGTCCCCGGGACAAGCCGGATCCAGCAGCACGGGGATCTCGTTGAGGATGCTCGGGCCGTTGTACGTCGCGACCGGCGAACCCGTCGCGAGCGGGAAGAAGTCCCCCTTCTTGGCGTTTCCCACCTTCCCGCAGAGGCGGTAGTTGGACCAGTCAAACGCGAGCCACCAATAGCCGTCGCCGACCGCCCCTCGAGGACTGCGCTTGCAGCGCTTCTTGGGGCGGTAGTGCTCGACCTCAAGAACAGAGAACAGATCGCGAGCCTCCGAGTACCAGCATTTGTCATGCGACAGCCGCAGGAGCCAGTCACGCAATCGACCCCAAAGCGCGTCGTTCGCGTCAATCAGAGCATCGCGTGCTGCCTTGTCTGGCGCCGCAACAAGCTGCTGCACCAGAGCCTGAGCGTCAGCGAGCCATGCCCCATCGGTGGCTCCAGTGGCGTCCGTCGGCCCACGGGAGCCATGCAGATCGATGTATCTCACGTGCCGCCGTCTCCTTCGGAGAACAGCTTCTCCAGAATGGCATCCGCCGCCTCGTTGCGGGTCTTGACATCCGTCGGCTTGGGGCTTCCGCGCTCATGCTGGCGGCGACGAGCCATGGCCTGAACGAATGCTTGCTCGTAGGGGTCGCTGTACGACCGCAAGACACCCAGCTCCGAGAGCTCCGCCGAGAGCTCAGACATCCGTTGGTTTTCCTTCGGCGACCGGTTGGACTTCGCGAACAAAAGGTTTCGTTCGTCGATCTTGTCGGTGACCTCCTTGGGAAGCACCGATGGCAGCCCGTAGAGTTCGCTCGTGAGCAAGCCATCAACGCCCATCGCGAATGGGTCCTCATCCGGTTCGCGCGCATCGGCCTGCAGCTTGCCGTCGTCGGTCCTTACAGCCTCAAGGAGCCGAACCTGGTTCTTGCGAAGGCTGCCGATCATCAACGGGTTGTGCGTAGCGACGATCAACTGCCCCTTCTCGGCGCGGATGTTGTCCTGAAGCAGCTTGAGGAAGTCGTAGGTCCACACCGGGTTCAGGTGAGTGTCAGGCTCATCGAGCAGGTATAGCGACTCGTCGTTCTGCGTGAACAGCAGCAGGCCGAGCACCGTGAGCAACTGCTGCTCGCCCTCGCTCATCTGCGTGAACTTCAGGCGGGTGCCGTCTGTGCGCTCGACGGTCACCCGGACCTCATCGATCAGGTCGCAAAGGAACAGGCTCTCCAGATACCCGAAGAGCGCCTTCGAGCCGTCGCCCGCCTCCTTGAGGCCCGCCAGTTCGTCCTCGTTCTTGATGAACAGGTAGAGCCGCTCCGTGCTTTCGCCCTGGCGACGAACATCACGCTCGACCGTCTCGATGTTGCGTATCGGCGCGAGCGAGCGTCGCCACATGCGGTCGAGAAAGCCCTTGAACGCACCACGCGCGTACCAGAACCGCGCGTCACCTTCCTCAAGCTGAATTTTCTTCGGCGCGCCGCTCCCTCGCCACCATGGCGTCTTGAGCACGAACAGCGCGGACTCGAAGCTCTTGATCCCGAGGTAGCGATCGAGCAGCTTGCGCATGGGCGCGGACTTCGCGAGGAAGAACGCCAAGAGCACGAGCTGGCTGTACTCCTTGCGACAGAAGAACATCCGACGCAGCGGCAACTGGCTGTCGCGCGCCTTCAGGATGGCGTCGTAGTGCCTGCGCGTGGGCCGGTCGAAGTGGCGCTCAAGCCGGCTGCTCCAGCCCGAGTAGTATGCGAAGACATAGTTCGGTAGGTAGGCGTCGCGGTCCTTCTGAAACGCTGTTTGAGAGAGGGGCTCCCCGTCAATCGTAATGTCCAAGCGCTTGCTCGCACGGCCTGGGTCGGCATCGATCCTGATGGCCCGATTGCGGCACACATAGTCAAGCGTGTACGCGAAAGCAGGGGCTCCGCCGAGTTCCAGCTCCCGGAAGATCTCGACTATCGCTTCGATGAGGTTCGACTTGCCCGATCCATTTCGACCGAGCAGGACTGTCGTCGGCTGCGACTCGTCAAAGTCGATCTCGAAAGATCGGAGGTTCCTGTAGTTGGGGATGCTCAACCGATCGAGTCTCATGCGGCAGGCTCCAGCAACCTCGGCGCGCTAGGGGTGTCGCCACGGTTCTCTCTCAGCAGACCAAGAGCCTCTTCGGCCTTGAGCTGGTCGTAGAAGTCGTCAACATCAAGCTGAGAGGCGGTCCACAGAGCTTCTGCGGTGAGGGCTCCGCGTTCTTTCAGAATGCTCGTCAGGTGGGTCGGTGTGACGTCTTTCCGGGTCAGCATGGTGGTCTCTGTTTTGGCTTGCGTGCGTGGGGCTCGCGTACCGTCGCGCTTAGGATTATCGGTCTTGCCCGGCGACTCAGGACGATTCCGAATCCGTGCGAGCAGTTCGGACGCAGGCTTGTCGTCAGGGCCCTGCGGGACGAGCTCGCCGCGGAAGGCCTTGGCCAGCGTGGCCGGTGTCAAACGCTCGATGATCCGCTGCGCAGCTCGCGTTCGGGTCTCAACACTACGGCCCCAGCTGCCGAGCACTTCGACCCGTTCAGCGATTGCGCGCTGTTCATCCAGGGGGGGCAGGGATAGCGGGAACTCCTTGATCTTGGTGAGATTAAGATTCGGCTGATTCCCGCCCTCGGCAAGTTCGCGCATCTCCAAATAATTCGACTCAAGCGTGAGCTTCACGAAGGCCCTTGTCGCCTTACTTTCATCCACTGCAATCGCCGCGCACGCTTGATTGATCGTTGCCTCGATGCGCAACTCCGTCACCTGCCCCCGCGTCTTGCCTTCACCGTACATCGCGATCAAGAGAGTCCCGATGGGGTATCGCTTGAGCCGATGGGCAGCGATCGCCGCATCCGTCACGAACTCGTCAGCCTGAGTGACGAAAGGCAACCCTGTTGCAGCACTCGTGATCCACGGAGTGCCGGTCTTGGAGTAGAAGGATGTGTTTGATCGTAGTGGCGTAGAGCCTGTTCCGACGGCTGCGATCTCCTCGATTCGCGATTCGATCCAGTCCCTGGTGCGCCCTCGCTCCTCCCGCCACTCCCGCGTCAGATCGCCGCCCATGGCGGCGGCGAGGACAGCTTGCCGGAAGCGCTTGAGGATGCCGGGCACATGGTCGAGGCGTTCGCGGCAGGAGTCCACGCGCGAGAGAAGCACGTCGAGTTTGTTGGCGATACGCGTCTGCTCCGCGCGCGGGGCAAGCCGCACGGGAATGGAACGCATTGCCGCCTGCGTGAGTTTCAGGCGCGTCGAGCCTGTAACGTATCCCGTGTAATCGAATGCGTTCAGAAAAGCCGTAAGGTATCGGAAATCAACAACGTCCTCTATGGCGCGGAGAACGTGCGCATGGTTGTTGACCCAGCACTTGCCATCGACTTGGTACGCCTTGTGTCGAGCGGGATCTAGAAAGGGAACACCATCTTCCCCCAGAAGAATCAGCGGCTCATTGAAGAGGAAGTCGTCGATATCCCCAACGCGTCCTGTTGCCCCGTAGTATGGGAACAGTTCATCGGGCCGTTTACCCTTGATGCGTGCTTCGCGCTCTGTCGCATTCAGCGGGATGCGGGCAGAATCAAGGATGTCGACGAGCGTATCCAATGAGGTTTCGCCCCAGCCTTCGGGCAAGTCTCTCACGCCTCGACCTCCACACCCAGTTCGTCGAGAATCCCTCGCAGATCATCAAATGCTCCCTCAAGCTCCGCCATCGCTTCCTGCGCCAGCATGGCGGGCTCAGGCAGTTCATCGGCAGCGCCTTCTCTCTCATCCTTGAGCCATGCGATATCAAGGCTCTCGTTGCGCTCGGCGATCCACTGCCGCGTGAACCGCCTGAATCGCCCCGTCTCACCGGTGTCCTTCCGTTTGGCGAGGCTCTTGGCGCTCCCAAGAGAGTCCTTGCCGAAGGCCGCCTCAAACTCCGCGAAGTGCTCGCGAGTGAGAAGGGTGCGCTTTCCGAACTGCGGCATGTTCGCGCGCAGGTCGTAGACCCATACCTCTTTGGTGTTGCCCTTGTCCTTCTCTCCCCGCGTGAAGAACAGCACGTTGGTCTTCACACCCTGCGCGTAGAAGATGCCGGTAGGCAGCCGCAGGATCGTGTGTAGATTGCACTTGTCCATCAGGTCTGCACGAATCTGCTTTCCCGTGTTCCCCTCGAAGAGCACGTTGTCGGGAAGCACGACCGCTGCGCGACCGCCCGGCTTCAGCCCGCGGTAGATGTGCTGGACGAAGCAGAACTGCTTGTTGCTTGTCGGGAACGTAAAGTCTGTGCGCGTAGGCAGGCCACCGCCCCTCTTCGTGCCGAACGGCGGGTTCGTGAGAATCAGCGTCGCCTTGGGCAGCGCCTCGCCCTCGGGCGAGAGGGCGTCGCCGTAGCGAATGCCGGCAGCCTGTGGGTCGGAATCAAGGCCGTGCAGCATCAGGTTCATGAGCGCGAGCCGGTGCGTGTCCTGCACATGCTCCATGCCGTAGAAGGTCCCACGCCGGTACTTGCGCTGCTGCGCCTCGGTCCAGCTGTCAGGGTCGCCGTGCTCGCGGATGTAGTGGTTCGCAGCGATAAGGAAGCCCCCGGTGCCTGCGGCCGGGTCCTGGATTAGGTCGTCGAGGGTCGGCTTCATCAGTTCGACCATCGAGTCGATCAGCTTGCGCGGGGTGAAGTACTGGCCCGCTCCCGACTTCTTCTCGTTCGCGTTCTTTTCGAGTAGCCCCTCGTAGAGATCGCCGAGGCCCTCTTGGCGTGCGCTGTACCAATCGAGCTTGTCGATCTCGGCAACCAGCGTCGAGAGCGTCGCAGGCTTCTTGATGAACGAACTCGCGTTGCCGAAGATCTCCTTAACCAGGGTCGACCCATGACCTCCAAGGTGGATCAGTGCCAATTTGTAGTGCTCGAGGCGGTCCGGCGCGGCTTTCTTCTCGAGGTCGTCCCAGCGGTAGCCCTTGGGGATCTGGTCCTCCGTGCTCGTCTCCTTCGCCATCTTGAGGAAGAGCAGGTAGGTAAGCTCGGTGACGTACTGGTGGTACGTGACTCCGTCGTCCTTGAGGACGTTGCAAAGATTCCAGAGCTTCTGAACGATGTCGTGGGTGACTGTGCTCATGAGTACTTGTCGCTATCGGTCAGGCCGCGGACGGCCAAAGTGAATCGTTGAAAGTGTCGAGCACCTGCTGAAGCTCGCCGCCGAAGATCCTATCGAGTCGTGCGAAGCCTCCGCCCTCGCGCTTGAACACAAGGTCGGGATCGTCGAGGGCGGCGCGGTCGACGATCAGGTTCGCCTTCGTCTGTGCGGCGATCTTCTGGAGCCACTGCCTCTGCGGGGTGGTCCAATTCTTCGAAGCAAGAATGGAGTGGAGGGCGCGGTCGACACGCTGCTCGTACGGCAACAAGGCGTCCCCGATCGCCACCTGCCGGATGTACCCGACGATGCGCGCCGCGATGTCCTGGTTGGTCATCTCGCGCCAGGCAGTCGCGAGGCTCGCCTCAGAGAAGCCCGCGCGGTCCAACTCGAGCGCCAGCTCTCGCAGTTGCTTGCGGGTCAGCTCGCGCGGACGGGTGAGCACCGTGACGAGCGCGGGAAGGCTGTTGCTTCGAGAACGGACGAACTCGGAGAACTCCTTCAGGTAGTCCTCGGGCTTCTTCGCGCTGCCGTAGCCGCGCTCGGTCCCCAACAGAACATCCTCGTGGACCGAAATGTACGTTGGCGGGCGCTGGCCGTACCCCTTGCGGTCGAGGATCTCGCCGAGGTCAGGGTTCTGGGTGAACCACTCCGCGATCTCGGGCAGCGCCATCGTACGAAGCTGGCGAATGAACGCGTCGGGCGGCATCCCGGCGCGGGTTTCGAAGTCCTGCGCCTGTGAGTCGCTGAGGTGGCGCTTCTTGCGCTGGAGCTTGGCGATGAACTGGTCGCGGACGAGACTGCGCTCTTCGTCCATCGCGACCTCACCAAGTTCGCGGCTGAGCTGCGTGAAGGTGATGAAGGGGTTCACCACCACCGGCTGCATTGCAGTCACGTTTTGGAGCGCTTCGTAGATCTTGACCGCATCGAAGATGCGGAAGGACTCCTTACCGATCTCCTCGCAAAGACGCGTGGCGCGACCGAGCATCTGGTCGAAGAGGATGCGGCTGTTCACGCGCCGCAGAAACACGAGGTTGCAGATCTCGGGGACGTCGACTCCGGTCGTGAGCAGGTCAACGGTGACCGCGACGTTTGGATTGCGCTCGTTCTTGTAGCGGCGGATGACCTGCAGCGGCCTGTCGGCGGCGCCGGTGATCTTGAGCACAGCGTCGTCCTCGACGCTGCCATACTGCTTCGCGAAGGCCTTCTTCAAGAGATCGACGACCAGATCGGCGTGAGCGTCGTTGACACAGAAGATGAGCGTCTTCTGGCGAGAGGAGGGATCAAGCTCGCCTGCCAAGTACTCGCACACGACGCGATTGAACGATTCCGTGATGACTTTACGGTTGAAGTCCTCGACGTTGATCCGGATCTCGTCTGGCGTCGTGAAGAGGTCGACCTGATTCTGCCGGGCGTTGTAGACGGCGACCTGCTCGCCTACGCGCCAAACGATGCCACCGGTCGAAAGCTGCGTGCTGATCTGCACGGGCGGCTCGTGGTCTATGAGATAGCCGTCGATCACGGCTTCGCGGTATCCGTAGCTGAAGATCGGCAGGCCGAAGATCTGTGTCGTGTGCAGCGCTGGCGTGGCCGTCAGACCGATCTTCACCGCATCGAAGTAGTCGAGCACGCGGCGGTACTTCGAGATGTAGTCGTCGAAGCTGCGAAATCCGAGTTCGGTGTCGGAGAGTTCGCGATCGAGCAAGTAGCCGCGGTGACATTCGTCGACGACAATGCAGTCGTACTGGTCGACAGAGGGCGGAGCGATGCCATCCGCCGGGTAGAGGACCCGCTGCACGAGCCCCTGCACGGTGGCGACGTGAACCGCGGTGTCCGCGTCGGGCATTTGTTCGTCCAACTCCTTGATGCCAAACACGTCGGCGAAGGTCTGCAAGCTCTCCATGCGCGTGTCCTTGAAAGCGTTCGCCGCCTGCTCGCCGAGTGCGGACCTGTCGACGAGGAACAGCACGCGCCGGAAGCGCTGCGCCTTGAGGAGCCGATAAATGAGGGCGATGCAGGTCTTAGTCTTGCCCGTGCCTGTCGCCATCGCCAGAAGCATCTCGCGCTGACCCTGGCCGATGGCGGCCTCAACAGCCTGAATGGCGGCTTGCTGGTAGTGGCGAAGTGGGAAGCCGTAGTTGAAGGGTTCGTTACGGAGCAGCTCGTGGGCCCGGGCCTCATCTCGCTTGAGCAAGGCGGCAAGGCCGTCGGGCGTGTACCAGCCGTCGAGAGCGTGCCCAAGGTTCTCCGGATTGCGCAGGTCGCAGAACCAGGTGCCGCTGCGCGTTGCGAGCTGGCGCAGGTAGGGGCGTCCGTTCGACGAGAAGACGAACGGGAGGTGGAACTCGCGCCACGGCCCGCCCGGCGACACGAGTCCTTCGTCGGACTTGAACGTGCGGCTGTAGCGCTTCGCCTGTTGGAGCGCGCCGGAGACGTCGATGTTCTTCCGCTTCGCCTCAACGGCCGCCACAGGCATGAGGCCTACAAACAGGACGTAGTCCGCGGGGCCACTGGCCGTTGGCCACTCTGCGATCGCGAGATTCTTTCCCTTCTCCGGACGCGCGCCCTTCGCGAACGAGAGCGTGGCGGAGTCGGCGGTCCACCCGACCTCGCGAAGTTGCTCGTCGATCAGCTTGCGCGTGTCGGCTTCGTCTAGTTCGACGGCAGTGGCGGCTGTGCTCGCGGCGGTGACGAACGCCGCAACGGTGCCCTTGGGTTGCGCTAGGCCCTTCGCCTGCTCGGCAGCAAGCTTCTGTTCGAGCGAGACCTTGGCTTGCTCGGCCTCAACCGCCATCTGCTCCCAGAAGGTTTGCTCGTCCTTAGCTTCACGCAGCTTGGCCTCGGTAGAGGCAAGGCGATCGGTGACCTCCTGTTGGGCGGCTTGGTAGTCGGCGAGAGCCATGCTGAGCGTCGCGAGTTCCGCCCTCAGCTCCGCGCTCTCGTCCTTGGGCGGCTTCGGGGGGACAAACGGGCCGGACTTGAACGAAGGGTTCGAGAACGTTCGGTGAAACCAGATTCCGAGCTGCCAGGTGACCTTCAGCACCCCGAGCGCGGTGCGATGGTCGCCAACGATCGCGTGATTTGCGGCGTTGCCTGCGCGGCGGACCTCACCGAAGAGCTGCTCGATCTCGCGCGGCAGGATGCCTTGATCCTGCAGTCGACGGAGGAGATCGTACTGCGCCTCGTCGCGCGAGGTATAGAGGCCGACCTTGGTCGCGACGAGCTGAGCAAGCAGCTCCGCGAGCTGCCTCAGCTTCAAGAGCGACGTGTTCGGATCGTCCGCGAAGTAGCGCTCCGCGAGCATCCCAAGCCGCACCAGCTGCTCGTCGTGCGCCTCGAGGTGCGCGAAGTTGGTGCGCTGGGCGCCGCTCTCACGCGTTGGCATCCGCACCTCCCCCCGGTTGCTCGTCCATCCAGGGCTCGAGTTCCTTGCGCTGAATCCGCCACTGTCCTCGAATCTTGAAGACCGGCAACTCGCCCGCGTTGGCCAGCGAGTAGACGGTCTTCTCCACGAACTTCATCAGCACGGAGACCTCACTAATCGTGAGGACATCGTCGGGCATTGGCTCACCGTCTCGCACTCGGCCAGTGGGTCGGGATGGCATCAGGCTCCAATGGATACCATTCTGTTCCACGGGCGCACACGGGTTGCTGGTCCCAGCCTGCCTCTCTTTGGAGGCTCCGGGGCGAGGACCGCAAGAGGGACGTTGCCCTGCCACGCCACCATCGACATGACGATGAGCTACGCGCATCCATACCCGGACGTAAAGCGGGATACCGTCCACGCGCTCGACCCGCCCGGCCCCATGAGCCCCAAAAAGCCAGCGGCCGGAACCCACTGAAGGATTCCGGCCGCCGGACTTCATTCTGGAGCGGGAAAAGGGATTTGAACCCTCGACCCTCGCCTTGGCAAGGCGATGCTCTACCGCTGAGCTATTCCCGCGTCTGCCGCCCCGCCGCCGCGTCACCGCGCCGTCGAAGTGAGGGCGGATATACCCACGCTCCCAAACCGCGTCAAGCGTTCTGTGCGTCCGTCCCCCCGCCCCGCCTGGCCAGCATGGAGAGGAACGCCCGGAAGTACACCACCGCGCTCCACACCGAGAACGCCCCCGACAGATACACCAACACCTTCCCCACCTTGTTGTAGTCCACCGTCACCACCCGGTACCCCAGGTCCAATGGGTGCACGTAGTGAACGCACAGTGAAATCACCCCCACCAGCTGCAGGCTCGTCTTCCACTTGCCCTCCTGCCCGGCGGCGATGACCATGCCCTCGCTCGCCGCGATGGTCCTCAGGCCGCTGACGATCAGCTCCCTCGCCAGCAGCACGATCACCACCCACGCCGCGATCCGCCCCAGCCGCACCATCATCACCAGCGCCGCCATGACGATCAGCTTGTCGGCCAGGGGGTCCATGAACTTCCCCACCACCGTAATCAGGTTCCACTTGCGCGCCAGGTACCCGTCCACCACGTCCGTGATGGACGCCACCGCGAACACCACCGCCGCCATCAGCGAGTAGAACGGATCCGCGTCGTACGTGAACGACACGAAGACCGGGATCAGCAGGATCCGCCCCAGCGTCAGCATGTTGGGCAGGTTCCAGAACTCCTGGACCAGCACGCTCGGCTTGCGCGCGGCCCGGCGCTTCGCCCGCTCCTCCCGCTTCCGCTGCTTCCTGGTCGCTCGGTCCATACCTCCCCTGTTCTAGCGGACTGGGAGGCAGAGCAGGGCAAATCCTTCGCCGCTCAGCTCCACTGCTGTCGTCAAGATCTCACCTTCCGGCCCCTGCAGGAGCGAGACCACCCGGGGCGTGAGGTTGCCCTGCCACCCCACCAGGTGCGTCAACGGCACCGTCGCCGCCGCCTCCATCGTCACCGCCACCGAGCGCATCGGGCCCGCCAGGTTCAACAGCACCTTCCCGTTGCCTCGCAGGTGCACCAGGTCCAGGTCCGGCGCCACGTCCGAGGGCACCCGGCCGTTCTCGAACATCACCGGCTCCTCGAAGGCGAACACACACTCGTCCCGGAGGTAGGCGGACTCGTCCCCCAGATCCACCGCCTGGAACGTCCGCTTCTCGCCCGGCTCGATGAAGAGCGTCCCCCGGCCCGTGGCCCGCACCATCCGCGCCAGGCCGTCCCCAAAGGGCTTGTCCGTGGTGCGCCCCCGGAACCGCTTCATCTCCGGCTGGAAGGTGAGCTGTCCCGTGAAGGCCACCAGCCCCTCCAACCGCGTGAGCAGCTCCCCCTCCACCCGTGCGGCCAGCCCCCCCGCTCCCACCGTGAACGGGCTGTCAGCGCTGACGCCTCCCAGCACGACCGAGGGGGCGAACTCCCCCAGGACCGGCACCACTCCTTCCCGCCAGAAGCCCACCCCCGCCGGCACCGCCACGGCCGCCCGCTCCAGGGGAGCCGAGCTGGCCACGGCCGGAGGGGCCTCTGCGTGCTCCACCACCTGGAACTCCCTGGGCGCGCCCTCCGTGGGCACCGCCTCAGCGAAGGGCTCAGGCTCCCGGGTGGAAGACAGCTCCGCGGCGGTCGCCTCGATGGGCGGCTCCGGCGGGACTTCCACCGGAGCAGCCGCCTCCGCGAACACCTGGGTCCTCCCCGCCGGTGCCTGCTCGTGCTGGGCGATGGCGGCCAGATCCTCCGCGTTCTCGGGCTCCGCCGTCAGCACCGGCATCCCGTCCTCGGAGAGCTCCTCGATGGGCAGCACCGGCAGCTCCGGCTCTGCCGCTGGAGGCGCCACCGGAGCCTGGGCCTCGGGAACGCCGGGGGGCACCTCCTCGACACTGGGGATGTCCTCGGCGGCGGCCTGCAGAGAAGCGTTGGAGGTGGCCACCACCGGGCCCTCGGCGCCCGTGAACTCCACCTCGGTGGCCTCGGGAATCTCGCTCACCTCGGCCGGTGCCTCCTGAGCAGTGCTCGGAGCGGGAGGCTCGGGCGGCACCTGGCTCTCGGCCGCATGCTGGGCAGAGTCCTCAAGCCCGAACTGCGCGCCCCAGTCCTCCTCGGCGGCCGGGGGCAGCCGCTGTGGGAGGGGCGGGGGCACGGGCGCCACCGCGGGCGGAGCCTCGGCCACCGGCTCGGGCGGAGGCGGGGGCTCCATGGGTGCCGCGGTCTGCGCGGGCACCTCCTCCACCACCTCGAGCTCCTCCGGCGCGCTCGCGGGCGGCGGCGGCGCCTCCTGCACCGGCACCCCACCCTGCTCCCGCACCACCTCGGCCCCCTCGAGCTCCGAGAAGCCGCGCGCCTTGGCCGGCTGCACCGGCGCCGGACGGCTGAAGCCCTCTCCCGCGATGGCTCGGCCCATCTTCTCCGCCATGGCCTCGCTGCCGGCCAGCAGGAAGTGCTCGCGCGCCCGGCCGTACTCGCTCTGCTGCGCCAGCGCCAGCCCCAGGTAGTTGTGCGCCTTCTGGTGCTCGGGCGAGAGATCCACCGCCACCTCGAACTCGCGCACCGCGCGCTGCAGCGCGTTCGTCTTCAGGTACACCAGCCCCAGGTTCACCCGCAGCGTGGGATCCACCGGGTTGTCGCGCACCAGCTGCTCGTAGAGCTCCGCCGCGCGGTCGAACAGCCCCAGCTTGAAGTACGTCAGCCCCAGCAGGTTCTGCGCCTTCTCGTTCTTCGGCTGCAGCTTGTAGGCACGCTCGAGGAAGTCCTTGGCCTCGATCACCTTGCCCGCAGCCAGCAGCTCCCCTCCCCGGTAGAGGAGGTCCAGGAACTCGTCGTCAACGGGGTTCGACTCCCGCCCCGTCGGTCGCGTCGTCGACATCGCTGCTCGCTTCGCGGGGCTCGTTCTGGGCGAGCCGCTCGCGCTCTTTGTAGTGGTAGTAGAGTTGGAGGACCTTGCGCACGTACTCCTGCGTCTCCTCGTACGGCGGGATGCTCCCCTTGTACTTGCGGACCGCGTCCGGGCCCGCGTTGTACGCGGCGATCATCTTCACCATGTCCCCCTCGAACTGGTTGGCGAGCACCCGCAGGTAGCGCACCCCCCCTTCGATGTTCTCCTTCTCGTCGAAGATGTCCTTCACGTACATCTCCGTCGCAGTCGCCGGCATCAGCTGCATCAGCCCGCACGCACCCTTGGGGGATACGGCGTTCGCGTCGAAGTTGCTCTCCGCGTGCATGATGGCGCGCACCAGCGGCGCGGGGACCTTGTAGCGCCGGCAGGCCGAGACGATGTGCGGATCCAGGTCCGCCGGAATGCTCGAGCGGCCCCGCACCGGTGCCGCGGGGGCCTGCGCCTGGGTGAAGGTGCCCTTGAGCTTCTTGGCCCGCTTGCTCCCGGGCGGCGGCACGTTCGTGTAGATGATCGTCCCGTCCTTCTCCACGTACCGGTAGATGCCCTCGGAGGCAGAGGCCCCCACGGGAAGCAGCAGCAAGGCTGTCAGGACGGCGAGGGCAGGTCGCATCGGCCCCCAAACCTTAGACGGGTGGCTAAAAGTCCTCAAGAAAACGCCTTGTTTCCAGCACTTACAGCCATTAAGGCTGTCAGCCATGCCCCAGCGCTTCGACTTCCTCGTCCTGGGTGGCGGCGTCGCCGGCCTCTCGTTCGCCCTCCAAGCCGCCCGGCATGGCTCCGTCGCCATCCTCACCAAGCGCGAGCGCTACGAGAGCAACACCCAGTATGCCCAGGGTGGCATCGCCAGCGTGCTGGCCCCCACCGACAGCTTCGAGGCCCATGTCCAGGACACCCTGGTCGCGGGCGCCGGCCTCAACCACCAGGACGCGGTGGAGGTGACGGTGCGCGAGGGCCCCGATCGCATCCGGGAGCTCGTGGCGCTCGGCGCGGAGTTCAACCGGGGCGCCACGGGCGAGTTCGACCTGACCCGCGAGGGAGGCCACTCCGCCCGGCGCATCATCCACGCCGGAGACATCACCGGCCGCGAGGTGCAGCGCGCCATGCTGGCCGCGTGTGACGCGCAGCCGAACATCACCTTCTTCCAGAACACGGCCGCCATCGATCTGATCCTGGATCGGCGCCCCAGCCCGGGCCGGGCCAGCCGGTGCCTGGGCACCTACGCCCTGCTGGAGAACGGCCACATCGAGACGTTCCTGGGCAAGGTGACGGTGCTGGCCACGGGCGGAGCCGGCAAGGTGTACCTGTACACCTCGAACCCGGACGTGGCGACGGGGGACGGGGTGGCCATGGCGTACCGGGCCGGCGCCCAGGTGGCCAACATGGAGTTCTACCAGTTCCACCCCACCTGCCTGTACCACCCGGAGGCCAAGAGCTTCCTGATCAGCGAGGCGCTGCGCGGTGAGGGCGGCAAGCTGCGGCTGCGCAACGGGCAGACCTTCATGGAGCGCTACCACACGCTCGGGGCCCTGGCGCCGCGCGACGTGGTGGCCCGCGCCATCGACGCGGAGCTCAAGCGCACGGGCGATGACTGCGTCTACCTGGACATGACGCACCTGGGCCGCGCCTTCCTCACCGAGCGCTTCCCCAACATCTACGCCACCTGCAAGGCCTTCAACATCGACATGGCCGTGCAGCCCATCCCCGTGGTGCCCGCGGCCCACTACATGTGCGGCGGCGTGGTGACGGATCTCTCCGGACGCACCTCGGTGGCGGGGCTGTACGCCATTGGCGAGGTGGCCTCCACCGGCCTGCACGGCGCCAACCGGCTGGCCTCCAACTCGCTGCTGGAGGGGCTCGTCTTCGGCCACCGCGCCGCCCAGGTCACCGCCGAGGAGCTCCGCACGCTCGGCTCGCTCCCGCTGGAGCCTCCGGACTGGGATCCCGGCAGCGCGGTGGACTCGGACGAGAGCGTCGTCGTCACCCACAACTGGGACGAGATCCGCCGCCTCATGTGGAACTACGTGGGCATCGTCCGGACGGACAAGCGCCTCATGCGCGCCCGGCGCCGGCTGGATCTCCTGCGCGAGGAGATCCGCGACTACTACTGGCGCTTCAAGGTGACCCGGGACGTCATCGAGCTGCGCAACATCGCGGACGTGGCCCACCTCATCGTCGACTGCGCCAGCCGCCGCAAGGAGAGCCGGGGCCTGCACTTCACGCTCGACTACCCCAACACGGACGACCACCACTGGAAGCGTGACACCGTCGTCTCCCGGGAGCTCTGACGCCCGATGGCTCGCGATCCTCGCATCCTCGACGATCCGTCCCCCGGGCCCGGGCAGCCTCCTCCGGAGGAGCAGCAGGAGCAGCCTCCGCAGCCGAGGCAGCGCTGGCCGGTGGTGTGCAGCACCGTCATCGTGGGCTCCGTGCTCATGTACCTCGCGGGCCGCAACCACCTCCTGCCCGCGCTCTCCTCGAACCCGGATGGCCTCGAGCTGGCGCGGGAGAGCATCCCGCTCGCGCTCTATGGGCCGCTCGTCCAGCTGGGCGAGTACTGGCGGATGTTGAGCTGCGTCTTCGAGCACGGCAGCCCGCTCCACCTGCTCTTCAACATGTCGGTGGTCTACACGCTCGGCTTCATGCTGGAGCGCGCCATCGGGAGCTGGCGCTTCCTGGGCCTCTGCGCCGTCACGGCCCTGGGCTCTTCCGCCTTCGCCCTCTTCTTCAACTTCGAGGTGCCCATGGTCGGCGCCTCGGGGATGATCCTCGGCTGGGCGGGGGCCATGCTCCCCATCTCCACGGACCAGGGACGCAAGGAGCTGGGCATCTGGCTGGTCCAGGTGGTCGTCATCAGCCTGCTGCCCGGTGTGAGCTGGGCCGGGCACCTGGGTGGCTTCCTCTTCGGCCTGCCCTGTGGCGTGGCCCTGCGGCTGGGAGGCCCCGTCTACAACCGGGCCCTCCCCCTCATCCTCTTCATCACCTCCGTGGTGGCCCTGTTCGCCGCGCACCCGGAGCGGCGGTAAGGGTGCTGACATGGAAGTGAAGACGGTCTGTGTCTTCTGCGGATCCCGGCCCGGCTCGCGCCCCGAGTTCCTGGCCGCGGCCACGGCGCTCGGCGAGGAGCTGGCGCGTCGCAAGCTCACGCTCGTCTATGGAGGCGCCAGCGTGGGCCTCATGGGCGCCGTGGCGGATGCCGCCCTCGCCGGCGGAGGCCGGGCGGTGGGCGTGCTCCCCGTCACCCTGCAGCAGCGGGAGATCGGCCACGCAGGCCTCCACGAGCTGCACCTGGTGAACTCCATGCACGAGCGCAAGGCCCTCATGGCCAAGCGCGCGGATGCCTTCATCGCCCTGCCCGGCGGCTTCGGCACCTTCGAGGAGCTGTTCGAGATCATCACCTGGGGGCAGCTCGGCCTGCACACCAAGCCCATTGGCCTGCTGGACGTGGGCGGCTACTTCCAGCCGCTGGTGGCCATGATCCTCCGAGGCGTGGAGGACGGCTTCATCCCCGAGGCGCAGGCCCGGCCCTTCGCCGTCAGCGCCTCCGTGGGCGAGCTGCTGGATCGGCTCGCGGCCGGCCCCACCATGAAGGTGACGGAGAAGTGGCTGCGCCGCAGCGACGAGACGTGAGGCTCAGCGCGCGTGGACGCGCAGCTCGGCGTGGCCCAGCGTGGAGGCCAGCCGCAGGGTGACGTGCGAGACGCCCTCCGCGATGAGCGGCGTGCCGTCCGGCTGCACCTTCGGGAAGCGCACCCGGTACGCCACCCAGAACACCCCCAGGTAGGGGTACATGGCCCGCATGTCCAGGTTCGCCCGGCCGATGCGCTCCACGCTCAGCGGCTCCACCTCTCCGGCCGGCGTCACCATGACGATCCGCCAGATGGAGCGCTTGCGGTTGGCGAAGTCCTCGAAGCGGTAGTCGTTGACGTGCACCCCGAGGTGGAACTCGTTGAACTGCGCCTCCTCGGTGTGCTCCTTCGCCAGCAGCTCCTCCACCCGAGGCTTCGGGAGGATCTGGAACTCCCCCTGCCGCCGCACCCGCGCCTCGCGGAACGCCAGCGACTGGAACGTCGCCCCGGCGAACATGCGCGTGTCGAAGCCGTCGTAGATCTCCGCCCGGTCCGAGTACCGCTCGAAGATCTCCTGATACGCCTGCTCGGCCCGGCGGTCCGTCAGCTGCGGCGCCGGATCGCCAATGGTGGGTGGACTGGTGGTGCAGCCGGAGAGCAACCCCAGCAGCACCGCGACGCGGAACCCCTTCTTCACGGGATGAAGTCCTTGCGGTTGAAGAGCGTGAAGAGCCGGTGGCCGGTGGCCTCGACGGCCTCGCGCCCGCCCTCGAGCCTGTCCACCAGCGCGAACGCCCCGAGCACCTTCAGGCCCTCGGACTGCGCCCGCTCGATGGCCTTGAGCGTGGAGCCGCCCGTCGTCACCACGTCCTCCACGATGGCCACCGGCGCGTGCTTCCCCAGTGCCGACAGGCCCTCGATCCACTGCCCCGTCCCGTGGCCCTTGGGCTCCTTGCGGACGATGAAGGCCTCCAGCGGCGTGCCCGCCAGGTAGCTGGTGAGGCTCACCGCCGAGGCGATTGGATCCGCCCCCAGCGTCAGCCCGCCCACTCCCACCGCCAGCGGCGCCTCGCGGGTGATCACATCCAGCAGCAGCCGCCCGATGAGGAAGTGCCCCTCCGCCAGCAGCGCCGTGCGCTTGCAGTCGATGTAGAAGTCCGACTCCTTGCCGGAGGACAGCACCACCTTGCGCCGCTCGAAGGAGCGCTCCGTGAGCAGCTCCAACAGCCGCTGCCGGTCCCGAGCGAGCGCGCTGTTCATTTCAGGCCCTCCAGGTACGCCACCAGCTCCGCCGAGTACCGCAGCTGCATCAGCAGCTCCGCCCGGCGCGACTCGTCCAGCGAGGAGAACACGTCCGCCAGCAGCGACAGATCCTGGTTGAGCGCGCCCAGCCGCTGCGCCGCGTCCGCGGCCAGCTCGTCCGCGTCAACCTCCTCCTCCATGGACTCCGGCGCCAGCGAGTCGTCCGTCGCCAGGGCCTTCTCCAGCATGTCGCGGATGGGAGCGGTCAGGCGTCCCTCGGCCTCGAGCTGATCGCGCCGGGCCTCCAGCTCCTCGCGGTCCACCGGGCTGGCGTGGATGGCCGCCGCCAGCGCCATCAACAGCGCGTCCTCGTCCGAGAGCCCCAGGTGGACGCGCGCCTGCACCTTGTCCCGCTTGAGGAAGCGCAGCGCCGCCACGCGCCGGAACCCGCAGATGATCTGGTAGCGGTCCGGCCCCACGGCGCGCAGATCCACCGGGAAGAGCTGTCCCAGCCGCGCCACGTCCGTGGCCAGCTTGGAGATCTCGCCCTCCGGGCGTATCCGGAAGGTGGTGTCCTCCAGCACCTGCTCCAGGGAGAGCGTAGCCATGCTCACCTCTCCCATCAGGCGCGGCGTGAACTCGGGGAGGGACTCGGACGGCTCCGTCCCTTCCTCCTCGTCCTCCGAGGCCGCTTCATCCTCCGGGGCCTCCTCGTCCTCCGAGGCCGCCTCTTCCGCCGGCGTCTCCGGCGTCTGAGGCAAGGGCTCACCCGTGCCCAGCAGAATGGCCTGCCCTGCGGGCTCCTCGGCCCGCGGCTCCGGGCTCGAAGGCACGCTCTCGCCCTGAGCCGGCGCTGGGGATGACTCCCCCTGCTCGTCCGGCTTCCCGTCCTCTCCGTCGACCCTGTTCTCGGCGTCCATCGGCACCCCTGGCTCGGTCAGGCACCATGCCGCGCACATCACCGGCGCGGCACGGCGAAAGCCCGTTCTAGCGGGCCTTCTTCTTCACCACGACCTTCTTCTTCGCTCCAGCACCTACCACCGGCGGAACCGGCGCGGCTGGCTCTCCCTTGCTCGCCGTCCCAGCGGGCCCACCGGCGGCGGCGGCCGGAGGAGGCGGAGGCGGCATGGGCTTGGCTGCCGGCCTGGCGGCCGGAGGAGGCGGAGGCGGCGTGGGACGGCCCCGGCTCACAGCGGCGGGAACCGTGGGGCGCGCGGGCACCGGGGTGGCGCCGGGGCGCACCGTGGGCCGCGTCACCGTCGGGCGCGCGGTCGGCACACGGCCCGGCTCCACCTCGCCCATGTCCACGCGGCCGCGGAAGCTGGCGCCGTCCACGATGATGACGCGCGGGGCGCGGATGTCGCCCACCATGCGGCCCTCGCGGGTCAGCTCGACGCTCTCGGTGGCGTTGATGTTGCCCACCACCACGCCGCTGACGATGGCGTTCCTCACCGCCACGTTCGCCTTCACCACGCCCGAGGTCTCCACGATGAGGGTCTTGCTGAGCGTCAGCTCGCCCTCGACGCGGCCCCGGACCGTGAGGTCCTCATCACCCGTCAGCTTGCCGCTGATGAGGATGGAGGGCCCCACCACCGTGTTGTTGCCGGCCGTGCCGGCCACGTCTTTAGCGATGGCCACGCGTCACCGCTCCTTCTGATCCATGTCGACGTTGCCCTTGAAGGACGCGCCGTCGGCAATGAGGATGCGAGGAGCCTTGATGTCGCCCACCACGCGGCAGTCCTGCTTCAGCTCGACCTTGTCGCTGGCGACGATGTTGCCCGTCACCCGGCCGGCGATCTCCACGTTCTGCGTCTCGATGTCCGCCTCGACGACGCCGCTGCCCTCCACGAACAGGCTCTCTTTGAGGGAGATCTTCCCCTTCACCGTGCCCTGGATGACCAGATCCTCGTCACCGGAGATCTCCCCGTCGATGACGATGCTCGAACCAATGACCGTATTCGCCATGAGTGTTGCACCCCTCCCGAAGGGTTGTGCTGCGTCGTCCCTCGACGGCTGGGACTCTTAGATGTCGTCCGGCAGCTTCACTTCCATCTCGATGGAGCCGTTGAAGACGGCCCCATCCTCGATGATGACCCGCGGAGCCTTGATGTCGCCGGCCACCTTGGCCGACGCGTTGATGGACACGCGCGCCGACGCGTCGATGTTGCCGCTGGCCTCGCCGTTAATGGTGAGCTCCTCGGCGCGGATGTCCGCCTGGACCTTGCCCGTGCTCTCGATGGTGAGGTGGTTCTTCAGGGCGATCTGCCCCTCCACCCTGCCCTCGATGACGAGATCGCCGCCGCCGGTGAGGCTGCCCCGGATGACGATGCCCTTGCCGATGATGCCCGTTTCGCTCTGTGTCATGCGGTGACCCTCGGAAAGCGCCAATCGCGTAGAAGACCGCGTCCTGATTATGTCAGAGATGGGCCGAGATCCAGCCGGAGATGTCCCGGAACACCTCCGCGCGGCCCACCTCGTTGAGAGGCTCGTGCAACATGCCGGGATACTCCTTGAACTTCTTGTCGGTGGAGCCCACCGTCTCGAAGAAAGACCTGGCCGCCGCCGGGGCGGCCACCCCATCGTTCGATCCGCAGAAGATGAAAATGGGTGCTGTCACCCGAACTGCCTGGGCCAGCGTCTCCGCCTGGGCCTGCGTGGACTCGATGAACCAGCGCGGGGTGACGGTGCGGATGTAGAGCGGATCCTCGGAGGTGGCGCGGACGATGTCCGGATCCCGCGTGAGGTGCTCGGGCTTGAGCTCGTTGGGGATGGGGAGCCAGGGAATCACCTTGCCGACCAGGCGCGCCGCCATGAGCTTCAGGGCGGGAGGGACGATGGCCAGCTTGAGGTAGGGGGCTGACAGCACCAGGCCCGCCACACCCTCCAGGCCCCCGTTCTCCGCGAGGCGCGCGGCCATCAGGCCGCCGTGGCTGTGGCCCAGCATGAAGGCCTTCTGCGGGCCCGCGGCCTTGCGCACCCGCTCCCAGAAGAGGGCCATGTCGTCCAGGTAGTCCGGCCACTTGTCGCAGAAGCCCCGGCGCCCATCCGCCCGGCCGTGGCCCCGGTAGTCGAAGCCGTGGACGGCGAAGCCGTCGGCCACCAGTGCCTCGATGACGGGGCGGTAGCGGCCGATGTGGTCCGCGTAGCCGTGCGCCACCGCCACATGCGCGAGAGGCGCTGCGTCCGGCAGGTCCAACGTCCAGAAGAGCCGGAGGTGGTCCTTCGCGGTGAAGAAGCCCTCGTCGTGGCGCGCCATATCGGGCCGTGAACTTAGCGGCCCCCAGGCTCCGTGGACAGTTTCTTCAGCTTCCGCTCCAGTTGCAGCCGCTGTTGGGGGGGATCGGAGGCCTCCGGGTCCAGCTCCAGCACCTCGAGCGCGCGGCGCCAGGCGGACGCTGCGTCCGGGTTCCGCGACACCTCCCGGTAGGCATCTCCCAGGTGTTCCAGGATGACGGGCTCGTCGGGTTCGAGCTGCGAGGCGCGCTCCAGCGCCTCCACGGCGCGTTGATACTCGCCGCGCTGGAAGTACACCCACCCGAGCGAGTCCAGGAAGGCGCCGGTGTCCGGCCGCAGCTCCAGCGCGCGCAGCACCAGGCGCTCGGCCTCGGGGAGCTCCTTGCGCTTCTGGGCCAGCAGGTAGCCGGCGAAGTTCATGGCCGCGGCGTGGTCCGCCTTGAGGGCCAGCACCGCCCGCATCTGCGCGAGCGCCTTGTCCGAGTCCCCCTGCTGCTCGTAGGCGGCGCCCAGCGTGTAGAGGAGCGTCTCGTCCCGGGGCTGGCGGGAGACGGCCTCGCGCAGCAGTGCCAGGCCCTCCGGCCCCCGGCCGCTGCGGTAGAGGGTGGAGGCGAGCGCCTCGTACAGCTCGGGCGAGGGGGTGCGCGCCAGCGCCTCCTTCAGCACGGCCACGGCCCGCTCCTTCGCGCCGCTGCGCTCGAGCGCCCGGGCGTACTGCATCCGCAGGCCCAGGTCGTCCGCCTTGTCGGCCACGGCGGTCTCGTAGAGCGCGATCGCCCGGGAGTGCTGCCCGGCCCGGGACAGGCACCCCGCGAGGCGCGTGCGCACCTCCTCGAACAGCTCGGAGGAGTCGGGCACCTCGGCATAGGCGGTCGCGGCGGCGGCGTAGTTGCGGCGGCGCTCGTGCACCAGACCGGCGTAATAGGAGATGCGGGGCTCGGTGGACCGCCCTCCCCTCCGGGCCATGTCCAGCACCTCGGCCGCGGCGGACGTCTCGCGCGAGGCGAGGAAGGCAAAGGCCACCCGTACCGTCAGCTCGGGGTCGTCCGTCAGCGACAGCAGCCGGTCGAAGTAGGCCCGGGCCCGGGTGGCGGAGCCGAGCTTGAGGGCGAGCCGTCCCGCGGACAGCAGCACCTCGCGGTTGTCGGGATCATGCTCGAGCGCACGCGCCAGGGACTCCTCGGCGTCGGCGGAGCGCCCAGCGGCCTCGTACAGCCGCGCCAGCGCCACCGCCACATCCACGTCTCCGGGATCCCGCTCCACGGCACGCTCGAGCAGCTTCTGTGCCCGGGTCTTGTCACCGCGCTCGGCCAGGGCCAGGCCCAGGCGCCGGTAGCCGGAGGACTCCCCCGGCAGCGCCGCGGCCAGCTCCTCGACGACCTTCACCGCCTCGTCCGGCTGCCGCTGCTCCAGGTGGAGCTGGGCCAGGACGAGGTACGCCTCGGTCTCGCGGGGCTTCAGCATCAGCGCGCGGCGCAGGTGCAGCTTCGCGCGGGAGTACTTCCCCGCCTCCAGCAGCACGCGCCCCATCATCACGTGCGCCGGGTAGTACTGAGGCGAGGCCTCCACCGCCTTGCGCAGCTCGGCCTCGGCCTTGGCGAGCTCTCCCAGGCGGGCGTACTCCTCGCCGAGCTGGGTGAGGAGGTAGGGGTTGCCCTCGTCCGTGGCGATCGCCAGCCGCAGCTCGTCCACCGCCGCGCGGTGATCTCCGGCGTGGTGGTAGCGCCTGGACAGGAGGAAGTGCGCGTAGCTGGCGGGAGAGGAGAAGTCCTCCCGATCGCCCCCCGAGTCGATCGCCTCGCGCATGGCCTCGCGGTCCACCTTCGGGCGCTTGGGTGGCGCGGCGGCCACCGGCAGGGCCACGAGGAGGAGCAGCGGGACGGCTCGGATGGCACGAAGGGAGCGCACGCCAGGCCTCATTCTAGCGCGCGTCCGTCCGCGGCGCAGGACGTCAGCTCAGGCTCCCGATGGGGGCGCCCAGCTTGTCCAGGATGCGGTCCACCGGATCGCTGTCCTGGCTCACGTCGGCGACGGCCTGCTGGTAGGCAATGCCCGTGACGGCCTGCATCTCCGGCAGCAGGCGCTGGAAGACGGCACGAGCCCCCGCCACATCGCACTCGGGCAGCATCATGGCGAACACCCCGGCGCCCATGTGGGCCACCGCATCCGGCGTCCGCAGCTGCTTGCGCAGCACGTCCGTCGAGCCCTTGGGCATGTCGGGCTGGGGGCGCTCCGGACGCAGCACCGCCACGCACATGGGCCGGTGGTAGCGGCGGCTCTTGGACACCTCCACCTCGAGCTTCACCAGCAGGCCGCGCTTGTCGTACAGGTTGGTGCCCGGATCGCTCGAGGCGCGCATCGCCACCGGGGCGGCCCGCTCTCCCTCACTCGCAGCCGCTGTCGGGGACTTGAGGGCGCGCTCGGTGCGGTTGAGCAGCTCCATCGCGTTGAAGGGCTTGCTCATGTAGTCCACGGCGCCCAGGTTGAGCGCGCGGACCTTCTCGGCCACGCCCTGGTGCGCGGACAGGAGGATGACGGGGATGTGCGCCGTGTCCGTGGAGGACTTGAGCGCCACCGTGGCCTCCAGGCCGTCCAGCTTGGGCAGGAACACGTCCATCACCACGAGATCCGGCCGCATGTTGCGCGCCTTGGCCACGCCCTCCTGCCCGTCCCGCGCCACCTCCACGCGGTAGCGCGAGCGCAGCACCTCCGCCAGCACCGCGGCGATCTCCGCCTCGTCCTCCACCACCAGCACGCGGGGCTGCTGCGGCTCGGCTACCACGGGGGCCTGGCTCTTGCGCAGCGCCTCCTGGGCCATGGGCAGCGTGAACACGAAGACGCCGCCACCCTCGGGCGGGTTCTCCGCCCAGATCTCTCCGCCGTGCAGCTCCACGAACTCCTTGCAGATGGCCAGCCCCAGCCCCGTGCCCTTCGGCCCGTGGCGGTACCGGTCGAACACCAGGTGCAGCTCGTCCGGCGGGATGCCCGGCCCGTCGTCCTGCACGGTGATCTTCACCGCGTCCCCGTCCGGCCGCGTCAGCCGCACGGCGCGCACCACCACATTGCCTGCGTCCCTCGCGTGGTGGATGGCGTTGGTGATGAGGTTCTGCAGCACCTCGTGCAGCTTCACCTCGTCGCCGATGAGCATCAGGCTCTCGGAGGTCTCCGAGCGCAGGGTGATGCCCCGCTGCGCCGCGAGGATGTTCAGCTCGGTGGCGCTCTCCTTACACAGCACGGCCACGTCCAGCTTGCGCGGCTCGATGGACAGCCGGGCCGCCTCGCCCTTGCCCTTCTCCAGCAGCGACTCGACCAGGCCAAGGATCTTCTTGCCCTGGCGGATCATCGCCTCGACGGACTGCTTCTGGTCCGCCACCAGCGAGCTGTCCAGCAGCAGCCGCCCGTGGCCCAGCAGCACCTGCAGCGGGGCGCGCAGATCATGGCTGCACACCGCGATGATCTCGTCCTTGAGCCGGTTGAGCTCCTTGAGGCGGCGGTTGGCGTCCGACAGCTCGCGGTACCGCTCCACGTACGCCAGCTCCAGGTCCTCGCGCTTGCGCTTGACCGCGGTGTGCAGGCGCGCGTTGCGGATGGAGTTGGCCAGCACGGCCGCCACGGCCTGGGCGAAGGCCTGCTCGTCCCGGCCGAACGTCGTGCCCGCCCGCGAGTGCCGCAGGAAGAGCGCGCCCAGCAGCTCGTCCTGGCAGACCAGCGGCTGCACCAGCACGGAGTGCACGCCGACCGCGACGATGTTGGGCCGCACCTCGGCCATGAGCGGATCGTTCTCCGCGCGCTCGATGAGCACCGGCTGCCGCGTCTCCAGCGCGCGGCGCAGCTCGGGGTAGCGAGAGATCTCGATCTCCAGGTGGACCAGCGAGGGGTTCTCCTGGGTGGCCACCACCGTGCCCGTGCGCGCGTGCGCACCCTCCACCAGCACCACCGAGCAGCGATCCGAGCCGGTGACGCGGCCCACCTTGTCCACTGCGATGCGCAGGATGTCCTCCAACTCCAGCGAGCTGGTGGCCGCCTCGGTGATCTCCAGGAGCATCCCCATCCGCAGGCGGGTGCGCTCCTCGGTCTCTCGCAGGCGGCCCGCGCGCAGCGCCGCCTCCAGCCGCGGCACCATCTCCTCGGCGCCGCGGATGACGCCGTCCACCGCCAGCTTCTTCAGGGCCTCGGCCGAGCGCACGCGCGTGGCATCCGCCACCACCGGCACGTTGCGCAGCTGCGCGATGCCTCGCAGGCCCTCGAGCGTCTCCGCCGCGCGCTTGGCGGCGGTGGCCAGCAGGATGACCTCGGGCTGCAGGCTGCCCGTCGCCTGGGGGACGCCCGCGACGTCCTCGGCGACGGCGCACTCGAAGCCATTGTCCGAGAGGAGCAAGGCCAGCGACTCGCTGGCCGTCCGTGCACCGATCACCAGGACACGGCCGCGCTGCTCCGGCGATACGGGGACTCTCAAGGCGATCCTCGACAAACCGGGGAAGCGGCCCCGGAGGTAAATGGACTCATGCCGTTCAGGGCGTGAGCTGTCATGTTGGCGTTCTGAATCATGCCGTTGAACCCACTCGATGGACTAGCCGACCCCTCGCTGCCCCCGGCCGCGGAATTGAGAGGGTTGACGCGCAGCGTATACTCGGCCGCTGTGCGTCCCTCGCGAATCTTCCCGCCGCTCGCCTTCCTGCGTGCCTCTCTCCTGACGGCGACCCTTGCCGCGAGCGCTGCCCACGCTCAGGCCTCCGAAGAGTGGAATACCTTTCCACCTACTTCCACACCCACCACCCCTGCAGCGGCACCAGTAAAATCCGCTCCTGCTGTCAGTGACAAGCAGCCGGCCACGCAGCCGCCTGCCGCGTCTCCTGCGCCATCCCCCGCATCTTCCTCTTCCAAGCCGCCCTCAACGGCCCAGCCAGCGCCTGCAGCGCCTGCTCCGGCCAAGACGGACGCCGCACCTCCGCCGGCCGCCGCCAAGACGGGCGCTGCGCCCGCGCCTGCTCCGGCCAAGACGGAAGCCGCGCCCGCTCCGGCCGCTCCGAAGAAGGACGCCGCTCCCACGCCCGCTGCCACCAAGACGGAGGCGGTGCCCACTCCGGGTGCATCTAAGGATGCGGGCACGCCAGCACCCGCCGCTGCCAAGACGGAGGCCGCGCCCACCCCGGCCGCTGCCAAGCCCCCGAGCACTCCAGCGCCTGCCGCTGCCAAGACGGAGGCCGCACCCACTCCGGCCGCTGCCAAGTCCCCGAGCACGCCACCACCTGCCGCTGCCAAGACGGGCGCTTCCCCTGCCCCTGCCGCCTCCTCCGCTCCCTCCAAGCCGAAGCCCACGCAGGCCCGCTCCGCTTCCAAGACCGCTCCCACACCACCTTCGGAGCCGGAGCCCGTCGTCGTCTCCACGCAGGAGCGCTTCCTGCCGGGAAGCGAGCCCCACAGCCCCTCCACCCTCCACAACGCGTGGACGGATCCTCACAACCTGCGCCACACCTCCAGCGCGGTGGGCGGCGTGGGGCTGCTGCGCGTGGCGGGCGCGGACCTCGGAGCGCGGGGCCTGCTGCGCTTCTCCGCCACGGGCGAGTACTTCAACAACGCCAACTTTCCCGTGCAGGGCGCGGAGAACACGCGCACGGCCGGCACCTTCGCGCTCTCCTACGTGCCGCTCGAGTTCCTCGAGATCTTCGCCGCCTATACCGTCTCGGCGAACACCAACTCGCGCTCGTCCCCCAACCTGATCCAGGCGCTGGGAGATGTGACGCTGGGCGCGCGGGCCTCGCGCCAGTGGGCCCGTGGCTTCTGGGCCGGCGTCGATCTCCGGGCCATGTCCTTCTCCGGCGTGGGCAACCAGGACGTGGGGCGGTACGCCTTCGGCTTCGCGCCGCGCGTGCTCGCTACCTATGATCTACGGCAGCTCAACGCGAAGCTCCCGCTGCGCGCCCACGGCAACCTCGGCATCATCCTCGATGGGACCGGCGATCTGGTGACCAGCACCCGCCTGAACGCCGCCGAGGAGTACGCGCTCAACGTCAACCGCTTCAACCGCCTGGGCCTGGGGCTCGGCGTCGAGGCGCCGCTGCCGGTGGTGACACCGTTCCTCGAGTTCAACCTGGCCTACCCGCTGGGCGTGGGGAGCGACGGCCTCGTGGCGCCGGATGGGCAGACCGTGTCCGCGGCCAGCGCGGCGTACAAGACGTTCAACGTGGGCGCGAAGATCACCGCCGTGAGGGACCTCACCTTCACCGTGGGCGCGGAGTTTGGCCTCACGCGCGTGGTGGGCCTGGGCGTCCCGGCCACACCGCCCTTCAACTTCTTCTTCGGCGCCGCCTACAGCGTGGATCTGCTCGGCAGCGCCACGACGCGGGTCGTCGAGATAGTCCGCGAGCGCAAGGTGGACACGGCCCCGGCAGCTCCCCAGACGGCCCAGGTGTCGGGCGTGGTGCTCGACTTCGCGACGCGCAAGCCCATCGCGGGCGTGCTGGTGACGGTGCCCGGCGCCGGGCTGCCCCCGGTGGCCACCGAGGCCGAGACAGGGCGCTTCCTCACCCACCCGCTGCCGGCCGGCCCGGTGCGGATCGCCGCGCAGAAGGAGGGCTACCGCCTGGTCGAGCAAGACGTGAAGCTCACCGCCGGGGAGACCACGACCATGGAGCTGATGATGGAGGCCATGGCCCGCCCGGCCCTCTTCAATGTCTCCACCACCTCGAAGAAGAAGCCGGTGGCGGCCACCCTGCGCCTCCAGGGCCCGAAGAACCAGGAGTTCGCCACCTCCGAGTCCGCCACCGGGCCCGCGAAGCTCGAGGTCCCCGCGGGCCGCTACACGGTGAACGTCACCGCCCAGGGCTACCTGGCGCAGACGCGAGACGTCCAGGTCTCCGAGGGCGCCACCTTGGACCTCTCCTTCGAGCTGGAGCCCGAGCCGAAGAAGAAGCTGGTGGAGGTGAAGGAGAACAAGATCGAGATCCTCCAGCAGGTGCACTTCGGCACCGGCAAGGCCGTCATCCTCCCGGACAGCTACCCGCTGCTGGCGCAGGTGGTGGACGCCATCGTGCGCAACGACATCAAGCGCGTGCGCATCGAGGGCCACACGGACAACCAGGGCAACCCGGCGCTCAACCTGCAGCTCTCCAAGGATCGGGCGCAGGCGGTGGCGGCGCACCTCATCAAGGCCGGCATCGATCCCGCGCGGCTGGAGGTCGAGGGCTTCGGGGACACCCGCCCCATCGCCCCCAACATGACGCCTCGCGGCCGGGAGCTGAACCGGCGGGTGGAGTTCGTCATCCTGGAGCGGTGATCCCAGGGGCCGGCACGCGGTAGAGTCGGGGGCTATGAAGGAACTCCTCCGCCTGACGCTCTCGCGTGCCGCGCTGCTCCCGCTGTCGCTCCTGGCCCTCTCCTGTGGAGGGGGCACCTCCCGTCCGCCGCAAAAGGATCCGCCGCAGGCCACCATGACGGTGCCCAAGCCCAACGTCGCCGGGCCGAAGATCACGGTCATGGTCAGCGCCACGGGCTGTGATGCGATCAAGCGGCTGGACATCTATGACCGGGAGGATCTCCTCAAGACGGTCCCGTACAGCGGACCAGGCTCCGTCCCGGTGGATCTCGCGGCCAACGAGGTGAAGTACACCCGAGGCATTGCCGTGCAGATGTCGCTCAAGACGCATGTGGAGTGCGTAGACGGGCGCATGAACGACTCGCAGCCGCAGCCGGCCACCTTCTTCCCGGCGGCGGAGGTGATTGATCCCCCGGCCACAGGCGGCCAGGTGGTGACGGACAACTTCGTCACCGAGGGCACCCTCCCGCTGATCTACTTCATCGGGTGCGGCAACGAGGCCGGCGGCATCCCCAAGCTCTACAAGGTCGAGAAGAACGGCGGGGTGCAGAAGTCCATCGACCTGCCCTTCCTCTGCACCTCATCGACCGTCATCACCCCGAAGAACCCGACCTCGGGCAAGCGCTGGGTGTGGACGCCCGACGCGGGCGCCGTCGCGGTGGACTCGGAGCTGAACGTCACTGGCCGGATCAACTCGCCGCTGGACCTGCTGGTCGTCGGGCCGGATGGAGACGCCCTCGTCTATGACGCGGGCTCGGGTGGATCGATCGTAGGGCTGGCCCGCGTCAGCCACGTGAACGGTGGCGTCAAGTGGGCCTACACCCCGCGCGGCTTCGTCATCAACGCGCCCGTGCCGCGAGGCTCGGACGTCATGATCGCCACCGTCACGGCCAACGGCGCTCCCACGGGCCGTGCCAATATCGTCGCGTCGAGGGTGGACTACGCGACGGGAGGCGAGCTGGGCGCCCTGGTCATCCAGGAGGTGGCGAGCGACAGCCCCTTCCCGACGGCCGCGCCGCCGTCCGCCTTCAGCCCGGATGGCAACCTGATGTTCGTAGCGGCCACGGGCCTGGGCGGCATCACCCAGGTCTTCGCGTGCCTCACCAACGGGGCCGGGTGTACGGGAGCGACCCAGCGCTGGACGACTCCGCCGCGGCTGACCTCCCCGATCGTGGCCCTGGTGCCGTACGCCGCAGGCAGCCGGGTGGCGGCCATCGCGGCCCAGAAGGTGTGGTTCCTGGATGCGAGCACGGGCGCGGTGACGAACAAGGGCGGGGTCGACGCGCCGCTCAGCCCCGAGGGCGGGCTGGTGGTGCTCCAGGTGCAGTCGGCCGCTCCGCCGTACGCGCAGGGCTTCTACCTCCTGAACGGCCCGCCCCCGCAGGAGGGCCTGCCCTCACCCCAGCCCCTGGAGATCGTCGCCACGGACGATCCCGCCAAGGGCGAGCTCTACCGCTACCAGATCAACGCCGGCAGCCTCTCCGTGGCGATAGATGACGCCGGTACGCTCTGGATGCGGGCGGGCGGCAGCCTCGTGCGCCCGCTGACGCTGGGCGAGTACCGGCAGGTGCGGCCCGTCTCGCCGTAGGCCGCTCGGGGGCCCCTCTACCCCCGAGGGGTTTCCACCTCCGAGAACGCCCGCCTTCAGTCGAGGCCGTCCTCACCGGGCTGATCATCCGGGGGCTCCTCCACGCCCTGGCTGGTGGGCGGCGGCCGCTTGGGCGGGGGCGGCTCGGACGGAGGGGGCGGAGCCGGCGGCTCCTCCTCCATCGGTGGAGGCATGATGTCGAGAGAGTCAGTGGGCTCAAAAGACGCCGCCATGGTGCTTCTCCTTGAGTGAGGGTTCAGGGCTACCGCTGTCAGGCGCTCAGGCTCACTCGAAGAAGAGGACAGCATCCAGCCAGGTTCTTCCCTTTTGCTCTCCCAGCCACTTCATCCGCTCGTCGCGGAGCGCCAGGGCCGCGGGAGTCCCCTGGCGAATCCGCGCCCGGACGGCGTTGAAGAACTCGCCCGCCTCCCGGTCCGGGATGGGCACCGTGGCGGCCAGCACGCCCCGCGCGCCCGCCTGGATGAAGGCGGCCGGGAGGCTGGCCAGCTCGTGGAGCACCGGGGCCGGGCGCGCCGCATGACACGCGGCGAGCACCACGAGCGGAGCGCCCTCCAGCTTCTGCTCACGGATGCGTGTGGCCGTCAGCTCATCCCGCCCGCCCTCCTCCGCCAGCACCAGGTACGAGGCATCCGACGTCTCATCGATGATCCCGTGCGTGACGAGATCGATCTCGGTGGCGTCCCGCATGGCCCCCAGGACCCGTGAGGGGGTCGCCTCGGCCCCCTCGAGCAGGCGGGCCTCCTCGCCCTCGCCGATGCCGGGGCTCCAGGGCCCCAGCCGGGGCAGCTCCCGCGATCGCTCCGGAGACAGCTCCACGTCCTTCACCACGAGGTGGCGAGCCTTGCCCGAAGGCAGCCGGGGAGCCTCCCCCGCGCGAGTGCGATAGCTCCACGCCCACTCAGGGGGCAACAGCCCCGCGCGGCCATACAGCGGGGGACGGGCCAGCGCCTCCACCCGCTCGCACCCCTGGAGCACGCCGAGCGCCTCGGGGGAGACGAAGCCCCGCAGATCCTCAGGCAGGGACTGCTGGAGATCGCCCCGGAAGAAGCCCCGCGTCTGCCCCTGCGGGCCACGAACCACCAGGAGCGCTCGCTCGCTGTCTTCGGCCGCCGCCACCGCGCACTGCCGAGGAACGGGAGCCCCCAGCTCCTCGGCGAAGAGCTCCAGGGCCGCCTCATGCTCCCCCGCCTTGCCGGCATCCAGGATGAGCGCCGTGAAGCTGTAGGCCCTGGCTCGCCGGGCGTTCTCGTCCCGCTCGAGCAGGCCGCCCGTGCCCACCTCGCGGATGACCTCACGCAGGCGGGCCCGGCCCTGAGCGCGATCCTTCTCGATGAGGAACCGCCCCAGCGCCTGCTCCGCCACCGCACGCTCCCCCGGCCTCCCACTCTCGCGGAGCGCCGAGACCGCACGGGTCATGGCGGCCTCGTCCGCTGGCGAGGGCTGCTGCCGGGCAATGTCCGAGAGCGCCAGGACTCCCACCAGGGTGAGCGGCAGCCCGGTGGCCAGCGCGCGATCGATCTCGCTCCGGGCCCTCCCGAAGCGGAAGGAGTCCAGCTCGAGCATGGCCAGGGATTGATGCACCAGCAGCTCCTGGCGGGCCTCCCCGGGGTTGCGCTCGAGCACTTCCTCCAGGAAGGCCCTGGCCAGCGGCCGATCATTCCGGACACGGGCCACCTGGGCCAGGTGGCTCAGGGCCTGGTTCTCCTTGTTCCAGTCGTTGGCGGAGCGCGCCAGCCGCCAGGCGCGGAGCGCGTGCTCACGGGCCTCGTCCAGCCGGACCAGCACCGTGTCCACGTAGGCCAGATCCAGCTCCAGGCCCATGCACCGGTAGACCAGGGGCGTGCTCGCGCAGCTCCCGAGCGCCTCCTCCAGCGTCCGCTTCGCCGCGCGGGGCTCGCCTTGGGCCAGCTCCGCCTTGGCACGCTCCTGCGCCGCGAGCAGCAGGAACCAGGGGTCCCCGCTGGCCTCCGCACGGGCCTGGAACGCGTCCAGGTGGGCTCCCGTCGCGTTCGCCATGATCAGGGCCCCCATCAGCAGATCGTCCTCACTGGAGCGCAACAGGTCCGCGATCAGCGCCTCGATCTGGGGCTTGGGCAGCTCTCCGCGCAGGAGTTGGCCGTAGGCCCTGGCGAGCGGAGCGCGGCGGGTGAAGTCGTGCTCGGCGATCCGGGAGATGTGTCGCGCCAGCACCTCTCCGCCCTGCTGGGCATCCAGCTCGCGCGCCAGCGGCAGCAGCGCCAGCACCTGCTCCTTCGACTCGCGGGTGCGGACCGCGTCATAGAAGTGGAGCCGGAGGACCGGCGGAAGATCCGCGAGGAGCTCGGGCGAAGGGCCTGCTCCGCCAGAGGCCAGCGCCTTCCCCGCCTTCGTGGCCTCCTGCCACCGGCCCCGGCGCCGCGTCTCCGACTCCCGTAGCAGCGAGGCATTCCGGGTGGCCTCCTCGGCCCAGCCGGGCTCGCCCCGTGCGGCCACCTCCTCGAAGCTCCGAGCCGCCACCCGTTTCAGCCCCAGCTCTCGCAGCGCCAGGCCCCGGTTCCAAAGGGCCTGCGGGAGCGCGGGCGCCTCCGCGAGCGCGCGATCCAGGTGGCGCAGGGCCTCCTCGGGCGCCCCCTTCCCGAGCTGCGCCGCGGCCCGGTCGGACTCCACCTGAGGAGTGGCAGGCAGCGGCTCCAGGGCGGTCAGCGCCGGGTCCACCAGCCCGGCCTCGCCCCGAACCAGATAGGCGGCGGCCAGCCCCTGGGCCTCGCCTTGCCGCTGAAGCCTGTCCAGCGCCTCCAGCGGGAGGGGCTGGGACTTGGAGCCCGGGCCGCCCATCTGCCGCGCCGCCAGCGGACGGTGCCGATCCGCGGAGGGATACATGACGCGCGCCTCGAGCCGGCGCTCCGGCTCCCCCCCCAGCCACACGTCCTCTCCGGTCCCGCCTCCCCGCGTGAGCACCACGAGGAGGACCGCCACCGCGGCCGTACTGACCGCCGCAGCAGCCCAGCCCCAGCGGGGGAGCCGGCGAGCAGGCCCGCGGAGGCGCTCCTGGCGCGGGGCTCGCTCCGAGTGCAGGAGCAGCTGCGCCTTGAACTGCATGATCTCGGTCATGCCCGCCTGGCACTGGGCGCAGTCCGGCAGGTGCTCGCGGAAGGCCTCCGCGTCGCTCGAGGGCAGCTCCCCGTCCATGAAGAGCTGGAGATGGTCACAAGGCTTCGCCATCAGTTGCTCCTCTGGAGGAGAGGCTCCAGCAGCGTGCGCAGCTTCGAGCGCGCATCATGAAGCCGTTTGGCCACCGTCCCCATGGGGACCCCCAGCTCCTCGGCGATCTCCTGGTAGCGCCGGCCCTGGGAATACAGCTCGACGGTGGTGCGGATCTTCGGGCTCAGGCGCTCCACCGCCGCGGAGAACTGCTCCTGGGAGATGCGGTCGAACACGGAGGCCTCGGTGGTGGAGGACTGCCCCATGCTGGTGCCCTCCAGCAGGTTGGGATCGTTCTCGGAGCGCTCTCGCGTCCGCTGCCGCTTGAGCTGGTTGTAGAAGCAGTGGCTCAGGGTCGTGGCGAGGTACGTCGTGCAGACGCTCTCACTGGGCATGGCCTCGGCCTTTCCGAAGGCCGCCAGGAAGCGCACGAACGTCTCCTGCACGAGATCCTCGGCATCCGAGCCGCTGCGGCAGAAGTTCCGCGCCTGGGCCATCAGCCAGGGCCGGCGCTTCTCCAGCAGGGGCTCGAATCTTTGAACTCCGGTCTCCCGGGGTTGACCGTCCATGTCCTCCGCCGCCACTCAGGAGATGCCAACGGGCGGCTTTCTTACCTGAAAAGAATCGTTCTCCGGAAGCGGGAGGCCACCAGGGAGAAAACGCCCTGAAAAGGCGCAGGTAATAAAAAGCCCGGGTGCTGTCTCCCCAGGCGAGCCGGCGCGAACCCGTCCGGCGAGGCCCCGCGGGTTGCCTTCGAGCACCTGGGGGCCGTTTCTCAACCTGTGGAGATACCCATGACTCGTTTGATGCCCGCCTTTCTGGCGGCGCTGCTCGCTACCGGTGTAGCCAGCGCTGACGCGTACCGCTTCTCTCTGGCCAGCGGCACCAACAACTCCGTCGCGGCCGAGGGCGGTGGCGGCGGAAACCTCACCGCCAACCGCACCGCCATCGGCCCCTGGGAGTCGTTCACCTTGATCGATCCCAACGGCGGCCGGCTGATGAGCGGAGACACCGTCTACCTCCAGGCCCCCAACGGCAACTACTGGTCGGCGGAGTTCGGGGGAGGCAGCACGCTGGTGGCCAACCGCACGACAGTGGGGCCGTGGGAGACCTTCACGCTCCACAACACCACGGGAGGCTCCGAGATCAACTCTGGGGACAGCGTCGCCTTGCGCACCTCCGCGGGCTACTACGTGGTGGCCCTCTGGGGCGGCGGCACCACCGACGCGCTCCGCGCGGATCGCACCTCGGTCGGGCCCTGGGAGACGTTCCGGTACATCGTCCAGTTCGATCTGGCGGACTACATCGCCGGTGACTCCTCGGACGTCCGCGTCTTCAGCAAGATGGAGAGCAACAACGTCGTCGAGGAGTTCAGCCACATCGGCGGCACTCCGCTCGATGGGCTCCAGCGGCACTTCTTCGTGAAGAGCTCGGATGGGCGGAACTGGGAGGAGTTCGGCTTCGACAGCCAGTACGTCTACCGGTACCGGGACACCTCGTGGGGCATCACGTGTGACAACCAGCCTTCCGCGACGGCCTACTACGGCCTGATCGACTCGGATCGATCGAAGTTCTCGCGGTGGGGCCAGCGCTACATGTACGTGGGGCAGAGCTGGACCAGCCCCGCGAGCTCGCGGGTGGATGCGGGCTACCTGAACTGGAACAACGGCCAGCGCATCGTCTGCGACTTCGGCTGCACCTCCCGGTACGAGGGCGGCGTGGGGAACCGGAGGCTGCGCATCGCCTCGTACTCCCGCTGGTACACCAGCCTCTGGGGCTACTCGGTCCCGGACGTGCTGGAGGTGGTCGACGAGACCAACCAGGACCACTTCTGGTTCTCCAAGACGCACGGCATGGTGGCCTTCCAGGGCGACAACCCGAGCGACCCGGCGCACCCGTTCCGCTCGGGCGTGTTCGACATCCGCGGAGGCTACACGGCGCCCAACCGCATGCTGCTGTGCGACGAGGGCGGCACCTGCGACCCCAGCAACCAGACGCCCATCGGCTGGGCCGGCTTCAGCAGCCCGGGCATCGTGGAGGGCTGGGCGCTGGACCCGGACACGGGGGCGCAGTCCATCGGTGTCCACTTCTACGCAGTGGGCCCGGATGGCGCCTTCACCTTCATCGGCAGCACGAACGCCAACATCCCGCGGGGGGACGTGAACGACGTCACGGGCTACCCCGGGGATCACGGCTTCCGGTGGATCATCCCCTCCCAGTACCGCAACAACCAGCAGTACTCGCTGTATGCCTATGGCCTGGATACCTCGGGCCTGCCGGGCGCGAACGTGCTGCTGCAGGGGGATCCCCAGATGCCCCTGCCCTTCAAGCTCGCTCCCAACCGGCGGCCCATTGGCGCGTACAGCCTCACCTCCACGGGCGTAGTGCAGGGTTGGGCGCTGGACCCGGACACGGGGGCACAGTCCATCGGCGTCCACTTCTACGTCATCACCCCCAGCGGTGCGTTCACCTTCATCGGCGGCACGAGCGCGAACCTCCCCTACGCGAACACGGGCTACCCGGGCAACCACGGCTTCCAGTGGGCCATCCCCTCGCAGTACCGCAACGGCCAGCTCTACAAGCTCTACGCCTATGGCCTGGATACCTCGGGGCTGGGAGAGAACGCGGAGCTGCCGGGGTCCCCTCAGACGCCCATCCCCTTCCAGCTGAATCCGTAAGGGGCCTCAGGGCTTGTCGGCGACGAGGAGCGCCTCCACGTTGCCGGCAGGCCCGGGCACGGGCGAGTCCATCACCCCTCGCACCGTGAGCCCCTGCTCGCGGGCGAAGGCCACCACCGCGTCGATGGCCTCCTGGCGAGCGGCGGCGTCCCGCACCACGCCGCCCTTGCCGATCCGCTCCCGCCCCACCTCGAACTGGGGCTTCACCAGGGCCACCAGCAACCCGCCGGGCTCCAGGAACGGCAGCACCGCCGGGAGCACCTGGGTGAGCGAGATGAAGCTCACGTCGATGACGACGACGCCCACCTTCTCCGGCAGCTCCTCGGCGGTGAGGTAGCGCGCGTTGACCCGCTCGCGCGAGCGCACGCGCGGGTCCTTCCGCAGCTTCTCGTGGAGCTGGCCGTAGCCCACGTCGATGGCGTGCACGCGGACCGCCCCCTCCTGCAGAAGGCAGTCGGTGAAGCCGCCCGTGCTGGCGCCGATGTCCGCGCCCACCCGGCCGCGCACGTCCAGCCCGAAGCGATCCATGGCCGCCTTGAGCTTCAGCCCCCCGCGCGAGACGTAGGGAAGAACTTCGCCCTTGAGGCGGAGCTCCGCGTCCACGGGCACCTGGGCCCCGGGCTTGTCCACTCGCTGGTCGCCCACCACCACCTGGCCCGCGAGGATGAGCGCCTGGGCCTTGGCGCGGGACTCGGCCAGCCCCCGCTCCACCACCAGCAAGTCGAGGCGCTCCTTGCGCGACTTCACCGCTTCGCTCCCAGCAGCTCCCGCCCTGCGCGCCGCATCCCGTCCGTGTCCAGCCCCAGCTCCGCGCGCTGCACCCGCGCGTCTCCATGGGGGACGAAGGTGTCCGGCATCCCCATCAGCCTCACGCGCGGCGACAGCCCGTGCGCGGCGTACAGCTCCAGCACCGCACTCCCCAGCCCTCCCCGCGTCGTCCCCTCCTCCACCACCACCACGCTCCCACAGGCCGCGGCCTCCAGCAGCGCCGGAGCATCCAGCGGGCTCACGCTCCGCGCATCCAGCACGCTCCACCCGGTCTCCGCCCGAGCCGCCGCGAGCGCAGCCAGGCCCTTTGGTCCCAGCGTCACCAGCGTGAGGCGCGGCGACTCCGCCCGCAGCAGCCAGCGCGCTCCCTGGATGGGGGCCTCGCCAGGGTTCAGCTCGGGCGGGACGACAGGCAGGGTGCCTCGCGGGAAGCGGATGACCGTGGGCCCCTTCGCCGCCAGCGCAGTGGCCAGCATGGGCGCCATGTCCTCCCCCACCACCGGGGCCATGATCGCCAGCCCCGGCAGCGCCCGGAGCGAGGAGACATCATAGGTGCCCTGGTGCGTGGCCCCATCCGCGCCCACCAGCCCCGCCCGATCCACCGCGAAGACGACGGGCAGCCCCGGCAGGCACACGTCGTGGATCACCTGGTCGAACGCGCGCTGGAGGAACGTGGAGTAGATGGCGCAGACGGGCCGCAACCCCACGGCGGCCAGCCCGGCGCAGAAGGTGACGGCGTGCTGCTCGGCGATCCCCACGTCGTAGACGCGCTCCGGGTAGCGGACCTTCAGGTCCACCAGCGCGGAGCCCTCCAGCATGGCCGGCGTCACCACCACCACGCGCGAGTCCCGCGCCATCGCCTCATCCAATGCGGCGGAGAAGGCCTCGCTGAAGGTGCGCTGGCCTCTGCGCGAGCGCACCAGCTTGCCATCGCGCCACTCGTACGGGCCCATGGCGTGGCCGCGCGTCTGGGTGTCCGCCTCGGCGGGAGGAAACCCCCGCCCCTTCTGGGTCAGCGCGTGCACCACCACCGGCCGGGAGGAGGCGCGGGCCTCCCGCAACGCCGCCACCAGCGGCTCCAGCGCGTGCCCATCCACCGGCCCCAGGTAGGTGAAACCCAGCCCCTCGAAGAAGGCGCGGGCCTCCCGGGTGCGCAGCAGCGCGGGGATGGCGCCCACGTTGGCGGAGATGGACATCTGGTTGTCGTTGAGCACCACCACCAGCGGCAGCGGCGAGCCTCCCGCGTTGTTGAGGCCCTCGAAGGTGAGCCCGCCGGTGAGCGCTCCATCCCCCACCACCGCCACCACATGTCCCGGGCGCCCTTGCAGACGCCACCCCTCGAGCATCCCCAGCCCCGCCGACACCGCAGTGCAGGCATGCCCGGCGGCGAGCGCGTCGTGCGGGCTCTCCCGGGGATCCAGGAACGGGGCAATGCCCCCCACCTGCCGCAGCGTGCCCATGCGGTCGCGCCGCCCCGTGAGCAGCTTGTGCGCGTAGGCCTGGTGCCCCACATCGAAGAGGAGCGCGTCCTGCGGCGAGTGGAACACCCGGTGCAGCGCCACCACCAGCTCCACCGCCCCGAGCGAGGCGCCCAGGTGGCCCCCCACCCGTCCGCAGATGGAGACGATGTCCTCCCGCAGCTCCTCGCACAGGCGCGGCAGCTCCGCCTCGGGCAGGGCCCTCACGTCCACGGGCCCTTGGATGCCCGGGAGGAGTGAGGTCACGAGTTCCGCTCCAGCACGTAGCGCGCAATCACCGCCAGCGGGCCACCCTCTCCTTCCAGCGGCTCCACCGCGGACACGGCCTCCGCCACCTTGCGCTCGGCCAGCATCCAGGACGCCTCCAGGCCGATCACCGCCGGGTACGTGTGGCGGCCCGCCGCGGCGTCCGCCTTCACGGGCTTGCCCATGTCCTTGGCGTTCCCCATCACGTCCAGGATGTCGTCGGCGATCTGGAACGCCAGCCCGATCGACTCACCATAGGTATCCGCCCGGGTGAGCGCGTCCGCGTTCCCGCCGGCCGCCAGCACGCCGATCCGGCACGAGGCGCGGATCAGCGCGCCCGTCTTCATCCCATGCATGCGCGAGAGGTAGTCGATCTGCGCGGGCCGATCCTCGGCGATGTCCAGCACCTGCCCGCCGACCATGCCCGCCGACCCGGAGGCAATCGCCAGCTCGCGGCAGAGCGCGGCGCGGACCGGCTCCGGCCCGGAGGCCAGCACGGTGAAGGCCTCCGTGAGGAGCGCGTCCCCCGCAAGCATGGCCACCGCCTCGCCAAACACCTTGTGGGAGGTGGGCCGGCCCCGGCGGTACTCGTCATTGTCCATGGCGGGCAGGTCGTCATGGATCAGCGAGTAGGTGTGGACGTACTCGAGCGCGCACGCGGCATCGTCGGCCGGAGGCAGTGTGCCGCTCTGCTGGCGGATGGTGTCCGCGAAGACGAGGCACAGGATGGGGCGCAGCCGCTTGCCGCCGGCCAGCAGCGAGTAGCGCATGGCCTCGGCGAGCCGCGGCGGCGTTCCCGAGGACTCCAGCCGGTTCGCGCGCGAGAGCAGCAGGCCCTCCACCCGCGTCTGCTGGGCATTCAGGAAGTTCTTCAGATCAAAAGTGGCGCTCACGGCCTCAGGGCTCCTCCGGTACAGCGACCGGGACGGGGACCAGCTCACGAATGCGGGCCAGCAGGAGGTTGAGATCCAGAGGCTTGACGAAGTAGTCCGCCGCCCCCGCCTCCAACCCCTTGCGCCGGTCCTCCGGCTCGCCGCGCCCGCTGACGAACACGACGGGGATCTCCCGGAAGTGGGGGTTCTTCTTCACCGCTTTGCACAGCTCGAACCCGTCGATCCAGGACATGTTCACGTCCAGGAGGATGAGGTGCGGGCGGTGCAGCTCCAGCGAGGAGATCAGCCGCAGCCCGTTGGCCGCGCTCGTCACCTCGAAGCCCTCGGTCTCCAGGGCCAGGGCGAGGAGCTCCCGCGTGTCGCGGTCGTCATCCACGATGATGATTCTGGGCTTTTCCATGGCTGGCCCCGCGCGCTGCTGCGCCCATCAGAATGGAACGTCGTCTTCCGGAGGAGGCTTGTTCGCCGCCGAGGCCCTGGGGGCCGCCGCAGGCGCGGGCCGGTTCCCCACGGGCAGTGGGGCCACGGCCTCCCGGCCCTCCTCGTCCACCAGGAGCTGCTCGATGCGCTGCTCCGCCTCATTGAGCAGCTTCTCGCCCTTGCGGACCAGCCGGATGCCCTCCTCGAACGCCTTGAGCGAATCCTCGAGCGACAGTGAGCCGCCCTCCAGCTTCGCCACCATCTCCTCCAGGCGCGCCACCACGTCCCCGTACTGCTCGGGCGCTGGCTCCACTGCCTTGCCTGCCTTCGACACGTCCAACACCTCCACCCCAGGAAGATGGGACGGGCGACTCTAAAGGACGCCCCTGCCGGGGGCCAGCCTGGACTGCCACCCCGTCAGCAGTCCACCGGCCCCTTGATGGCGGTCACCGTGGCCTCGATCTCCTCACAGCCCTCTAACGTCTTTGCCCCGCTGCTGGCGAGCTTGATTCCCAACAACTCGCCTGGCTGCACGTCGCCGACGGTGCGCACCACCGCCCCATCCCGCTTCCGGAAGGCCACCGCATAGCCGCGGGCCATGACCTTCAGCGGGCTCATGGCGTCCAGGCGGACCGCCAGGCGCTGGAAGCGCTGCTGGGCCTCCGAGAACCCCTGCCGCTGCAGCCTCGCCAGCTGGGACTTCTTCTCCGCCAGCAGCGCCCGCTCGGCCGCCACCCGGGCTGCCGGAGAGGCCCGCTCCAGCCCGAGCTGCCCCCGGGCCAGCTCCGCGCGCCGGGAGGTGATGCTCGCCCGGGCCGCCTCCTGGAGCCGCGCCGCCAGCCGCAGCAGGTGCGCGCGCTGCTCCCCGAGCCGGGCCTGGGGCCGCGCGCGCTGGAGCCGCTCGTGCAGCCCCCGCAGCCGCTCGCGGCGCTCTCGCTGGGCCGGCCGCAGCGCGCGCATCATCGCCTCGAGCTGCTCGGAGAGGAACAGCCGCTCCTGTCCCATCCGCCGCCGCGGATCCACCACCCGCCCGGCCAGGCTCCCCAGCCGCTCGCGCAGCTCCGACTGCCGCCGCATCACCGCCTGGCGCAGCCGCGAGGCGTGGGTGGCCAGCGTCAGCTCCAGGTCGCTCAGCACCGGCGAGAGCCGCTCCGCCGCGGCGCTGGGCGTGGCCGCCCGCCAGTCCGCCACGAAGTCCGCGATGGTGAAGTCGATCTCGTGCCCGATCGCCGACACCACCGGCACGGGCGCGGCGTGGATGGCCCGGGCGACGAGCTCCTCGTTGAACGTCCAGAGGTCCTCCACCGAGCCGCCGCCGCGCGTCACCACGATGACGTCCACGTCCGTGCGGCCCAGGCGCTGGATGGCCTGCGCCACCTCCTCCGCCGAGCCCTCGCCCTGCACGCGCGCGTCGCACAGCAGCACGCTCAGCCGGGGGTTGCGCGAGTGCAGCACGCGCAGGAAGTCCTGCAGCGCCGCGCCGGTGCGGCTCGTCACCACGCCGATGCGCCGAGGCAGGAACGGCAGCGGGCGCGGCGGCCGGACGCGACGATCTCCAATCAGCCCCTCCGCGGCCAGCCGCTCCTTGAGCTGCTCGAAGGCGAGCGCGCGCGCCCCCTCTCCCACCGGCTCCAGCCGCTGGATGATGAGGCTGTAGCGGCCCTGGGGCGCGTACACGTCCACGCTGCCCTCGGCCACCACCTCCAGCCCGTCCCTCAGGGCAAAGCGCAACCGGGCCGCCTGGGAGGCCCACACCTTCGCGTCGATGCAGGCTTCGGCGTCCTTCAGGGTGAAGTACAGGTGGCCCCGCGCGTTGGCGCCCCGGAAGCCGGACACCTCGCCCCGGACGAGGACGCGCGGGTAGCGCGCCTCGATGGTCTCCTTGAGCTGCCGGGTCAGCTCGCCCACCGACAGCACGGTGCGCGAGGGCCTGGGCGGAGCCCCGGGCAGCGACGCCAGCGGCGCCGACACGTCCTGCACCCCGGCGGGCCGCTCGACGGCAGCCGGCCGCTCCACCGGAGCCTTCTCCGGGGCGGGAGGCGGCTGCGGCGGCGCAGGTGGCTCCGGGGGAGCCATGGCGGCCACCGGCGTGGGGGCTTCGGTCGCGCCGAAGAGATCCCCCTGCACGGTGGCAGCGGGCGTCTCCTCACCCGCCTTGCGGCGCCGCTTCATCGCTGGATCTTGTCGAGCCAGGTCTGCGCCTTCTGGTGGGTCTCGTCATCCGGCGGCGTCATGGCGATCACCTCGCGGAACATCTTGGCGGCGTCCTCCGGGTTGCCATCCTTCATGGCGTACGCCTGGAGGTACTGCTCCTTCGCCTTCTGGCGCAGCTCGGTGAGGATGTTGCTGGCGCCCGCGTGGCCGGGGTCCGCCTGGATCGTCTTCCTCGCGTAGTCCACCGCGCGCGCATACTGGCCGGCCGCGCGGGCCGCCGAGGCGCTCTTGTAGAAGATGTTCGCCGCGCGCGTGCCCGCGTTCTTGGCCATCTTGCTCTGGCCGCGCGACCCGGAGATCTGCTTGTCCAGCGACAGCAGGCGGGCCAGCCCCTTGGCGTCCAGGTCCTCCATCTTCTTGTAGAGGTTGCCGAACTCCGTCATGTCCTTGAGCAGCTCCTTGCACTTGGGCTTGGAGACACACGCGTTGGCCAGCGCCACCGCGCCGGAGAGATCTCCGTCCACGAAGCGCGCGGAGGCCTGCTCCCAGGGCGGCGCGGTGGGCGGCGGCGGCGGCGGCGCCACCGGCGTGTCCCGGATGCGGATCAGCCGCACGGCCTCCTCGTTGATGAGCTTGGCGTCGCGGCTCTCCGGGAAGATCGCCAGCACGTCGTCGGTGATGGCCTTGGCCTGATCCAGCTGCTTGTTGTCCAGCAGCGTCCGCGCCTCCTTGACCTGCGCGTCGGAGGCGTCCTGCAGGCCGCGCTTGAGCTGGTTCACCTGCTCGAACATCGTCGTCTCGGCGGTGATCTTGTCCACCTCGGACTTGGCCAGGGCCAGCTTCTTCTCCGTCAGCGCGGCCTGGGCCGCCTTCAGGTGCTCCTGGTTGGGAATCTCCTTGTCCACCTGCTGCAGGTAGTCCTGCAGGCCGGGGTAGTCCGCGGCCTGGCCCTGCAGCTCCAGCAGCTTGGCCTTGGCCTCGGTGTACCGGCCCTCGCGGATGTGGTTCTTGGCCTCCTGGAACATCGTCGCCAGCATCTTGCGCAGCTCGGCCTGCTGCGTCTGCTCGGCGATGATCCGCCGGCGCTCCTCATCCTTGCCCATCTGGATGACGAAGAGCCCCGCGGCGGCCACCACCACCAGCATGCTCGCGAACGCCAGGAGGACCTTCTTCTTCCTCTGGGCCGCCGGATCCACTTCCTTCTTCACCGCGCGCCCGGGCCGCACGCGCTCGGGCCGCCCCGGCCGGACCGGCACCCCGCCGCCCGCGGCAGGACGAGCACGCCCCGCGCTCGCGGTGATGTCCACCATCATCGTCGCGTTGGACACGTCGGTGAACGTCACCTCGGTGTCGCCCATGGTGATGACGTCACCGTTGGCCAGCACCGTCTCGTCGGTGATCTGCTCGCCGTTGACGAGCGTACCGTTGCCCGAGCCCAGATCGCTCACCGTCCAGCCGTTGCCCACCCGGCGCAGCGCGATGTGCTTGCGCGAGACGGAGCTGTCCTGGATGCAGATCGGGTTGTCCGTGGAGCGCCCGATGACGTACTCGTCGTCCTCCAGGCCGAACTCCTCACCCTCCTTGGGCCCCGCGGTGACCACCAGCTTGGGGCCACTGAAGGGCATGGGCGCGGCACGGACTGCCGCGGCGGTCGTCCCTGTCTTGCGCGCGGGCCGCTGCTGACCGGTGCCAGTCGGTGGCCCACCCGAGCCAGCAGATGATGGACGGCGTCGCGCCGGAGGAGAGTTCGCCATGGGAATTCACCACTTCTCTTTGAGAGCACGAATTATATCGGAAGCTCGTACTCGGTCGCCTTCTCTATTGCCAGATTGTGGCAGCGATGCTCGGTGGTAGGGAAGCGGCGGATGACCTCCTGCACGGTCGCCAGGGCCTTATCCCCGTCCCGGTATTGAATGCTGCGTTGAAAATCGAGCATCAGCTTCCGGCACGTCTGATCGAGCTCCCTCGCCGTCTGAGCGACCAGGTACTGCACCTCTTCGTACAGCTCCGGCTTCTTCTCGAGCGCCTCCAGGGTGATCCAGGAGGAGCGGAACAGCTTCCAGGACTTGAAGAGGTTCTCCGAGCCTACATCCTTCTGCTCGTAGAAGCGGCGGGCCACGGCCGCCTCCTTCGTCGCCTTGGCCAGCAGCTGCGCCGGGGGCAGCTCCGGCACGGGGATGACCTCCACGTACATGTTCCACACACGCCAGCGGTCCTCGCCCGGGGGGTTGAGCACGTTGTCGAAGACGAGCCGGTTGGGCTCCTGGCGGCGCAGCAGGGCGAGGGGCAGGAGCAGCTGCAGCTCGCGCTCCTCCGACTCCAGGCTGTCGGGGGGCACCCAGCCGAGCTCCGCGCCGTTGAGGCTGATGCTCACCTCCCGCGACTGGGAGATGTCGCGCGCCTGGTAGTGTAGGACCGCCAGCGCCCGGGTGGGCGAGGCGAACTCGAACTGGAAGCCCTTCAGGTCCGGCTGCGCCCAGGTGACGCCCTCGCCCAGGCCGAAGGAGTCCGCGAGCAGCGCCGGCCCCAGCTCGGTGGGCTCCGGGCCCTGAGGCCTCACGGGGCCCTTGCCGGAGCGGAACACGCCGAGCAGCGCGCCCACGGTGGCCAGGATGAGCAGCCCCGTCATCACCCCGGCGATGGAGCGTGTCCTCGGGGAGAGCCCGTGCCAGCGGAGCAGGAGCTGTCCGCGGAGCGTCGCCATCTGCTGGCGGCGGAGCCGTGCGCGCTCGGCGGCGGACCGAGGCGCGGCCGGCGCAGCGGCCCGCTGGGTGACCGTGGAGATGTCGGTATCGCCCGTCGCGTCCATCGACGCGGGAGCCAGCGGCTTCGCGGCCGGCGAGGGCTTGTGCACGACCGTGGGGATCTGGAACTCGGCGAGCGTGGCCGGCGCGGCCGGGGGCGCCTTGGACTCCTGCCCGGGCTTGTGGAGGACCGTGGGGATCTCGAAGTCGGAGAGCGTGCTCGTCGCGCCCCGGGGCAGCGGCTCCAGCACCGCCATCTCCGGGAGGGTGCGGTGGGGGCCGGTGTCCTCGGACTCGATGCCCCGCATCTCCTCCTCGGTGTGCGCCCGGGTGATGAGGGTGCTGGACCGGCCCCGGGCCCCCAGCGGAGGAGACGGCGGCCGGGGGACTTCCTTCTCCGTGGAGGACAGCGGCGTGAAGAGGAACTCCAGCGGCCCGAGGGCCAGCCGATCCCCGCCGCGCAGCTCCTGCTCCTTGTCCCGGCCTACCGGCTTGCCATTGACGAGCGTCCCGCGGGCGCTGCCCAGATCCACGACGTAGTGCCTGCCGCCACGCGCGAAGATGCGGGCATGGAGGCGGGATACGCCGTGATCGTGCAGCACCACATCGTTCTCGGAGGCGCGGCCGATCCGAACCTCTTCATCCTCGAAGGTGATCTCGCGTCCTTCCTGGATCCCCTTCGCGATGGCCAGCCGGAACCCCAGAACCTACCCTCCGACGTTGCCGAACATGAACTGGAACACGATGGGCCCGAAGAGCACCATGAACACCGTGGGGAAGATGCAGGCGATCAGCGGGAAGAGCATCTTCACCGGGGCCTCGCCGGCCAGCTTCTCGGCGCGCTGGGTGCGATCGATGCGCATCTGCGTGGACTGGATGCGCAGCACCTTACCGAGGCTGGTGCCCATCTTGTCCGCCTGGATGAGCGCGGTGACGAAGGTGGTGAGCGGCGGCAGGTCCACACGGACGATCATGGCCTTGAGGCACTCTTCACGCGTCTTGCCCATCTTCAGCTGCTTGAGCACCAGGCCCAGCTCATCCTTGAGCGGTCCGGCCTTGCCCTTCTCCACCACCTTGGCGAGCGCGCCCGTGAAGTCCAGGCCCGCCTCCACCGACAGCGTGAGCAGATCCAGGTTGTAGGGCAGCGCGCGGGAGATGAGCAGGTGGCGCTTCTTCACCTGATCGTTCACCCAGATCTGCGGGTAGAACATGCCCAGCAGGGCCACGAAGAGCGCCCACGCCAGGTTCAGGCCCAGGCCGTTGGCCAGCACGAGCCCGCCGAGCAGGCCGAACACCCAGCCCACCTCCTGCAGGGCCATGATGTCCTCGGGCTTGTAGCCCGACGGATCACCGGCCTTGATGAGGCTCTTGCGCACCCGGGCCTCGTACCCAGGCCACATGAAGCGCCGGTTCATCGAGCCCAGCTTGCGGATGGCCACCGAGCCGATGCCGCGCATACCGCCCGCGGACTCCTCGGAGACCTCCGAGACGAAGCGCTCGAAGAAGTTGTTGTAGACGCCGACGCCCAGGAAGGCCATGGCTGCGGCGGCGAACACCGCCGAGCCGCCCAGCAGGAGTGAGGTGATGAGCTCTTGCACGGTGGAAGCCTCAGATGTCGATGTTGACGATGCGCCGGATGATCAGGATCCCCAGCACTTCCATGATGGCGATCAGGGTAACCAGGATGTAGCCGAACATGTGGTTCATCATCGGCTCCATCAGGTCGGGGCGCATGGAGTTGAGCACCATGCCGAGCACCGCGGGCATGGAGGCAACGATCCACCCCTGCAGCTTGCCCTGGGAGGTGAGCGCGTCGATCTTGCCCTCCAGACGGAAGCGCTCGCGGATCACGGTGGAGATCGTCTCGAACATCTCCGCCATGTTGCCGCCCAGCTGGCGCGCGATGTTGGTGGACACGACGACCAGCTCCAGGTCGTCACTGCCCACGCGCTTGGCCATGTTGATCAGCGCCTCTTCCAGAGGCACGCCGAGCTTCACTTCCTTCACGAAGAGGCCGAACTCCTGGGACAGCGGCGGCATGGCCTCCTTGGAGACGTGCTCAATGGCCTGCGGGAACGTGAGGCCGGCCTTGAACGCGTTGGCCATGGCCTGCAGCGCGTCCACCAGCTGCACGTTGAACTTCTTGATGCGGCGCTTGCGGTAGTACTTCACCATCAGCATCGGCAGGAAGAAGCCGAAGATCGTCGCGCCCACGCAGAGGATGGGGTTGAAGATGATGTAGCTGAGGATGCCCAGAAGGCACATCGACGCGATGTTGAGGACCAACATCTGCCGCGGGTCGATGAACAGGAACATGTCGCTCAAGTCGTTCATCGACTTGGCGACGTAGCGCTCCTGGTATTGCTCGTAGGCCTTCGCGAGCACGGTGAAGATCACCAGGCTGAAGAAGAAGACCGAGCCGGTGACGAGGAGTAGGACGATTCCTGGCAGCATTCGACGGCGCTCCCTGGGGGGCTAGACGACTCAGGACCGCGGGGGACGGCTACTGGCCAGCCGCCGCGCTCTTCTCAGCGCCGCTGCCCTTGATGATCTGGATGATCTCCTGGCGCTTCTTCTCGAGCACGCGGGTGCGCTCACCGGAGAGCAGCGTGCTGATGGTGGCGCGGCCGCGCTCCTCGATGATGTCCACGTCGTCCTCGTTGCGCAGCGACAGCGTGAGGTTGCCGAGCTCCTGCGCCAGCACCAGGATCTCCGCCTCCTCCGGGATGACGAGCAGCGAGATGTTGCTGTAGTCGCGCTGGTTCTCCGGGATGAGGTTCACGTTCGTGGTGCCGGTGATCTTGCCGGTGGCCAGCACGATCACGTTCTGCAGCAGCGTCACGGCGACGTTCTCGTCCGTCTGCGGATCGCGGAAGGTGCCGATCAGGTCCACGTGATCGTTGGGCCGGATCCAGCCGCCCACCGCGGTGGTCGCCTTGGCCTCGATGGTGATCGCGCGGCCCTTCTTCTGGACCTTGGTGGACAGGCGCTCGGCGGCCTTCGTCGTCTCGAACTGGCTCCAGAGCAGCGGATCGCCCGCCTGCAGCGGCACGAGCACCTTCTGGTTCACCACGTAGGAGGCGGAGTCCGGCTTGACCACCGACGAGGTGACGAACTGCTCCGGCACCGAGCGCTGGGAGATCATGTCAAAGGTGACGACGGTGCCCTCGGGGATGTCCATGGCGGCCACCACCACCGGCACCAGGTTCCAGCCTCGGCGTACATCCGCCTCCTTCTTCTTGATTGCGGAGTACGCGACGACACCGGCCAGCAGACCGAGAACCAGTGCGACGATGAGTGGAGTCTTACCCTTCAGCATTGCTCAAGACCTCCCAATGGAGACGCGGGAACGCCAACTTGGATGGGGCGTGGAAACTTGTCGAGGGAACGGAACACGCACGGCTGTGCGGGGACAGAACGGGGTGTGATGTTATCCGCTTGACGCACCGGGTGTCAAAGCGACCACCCGCGACAAGTCTGTAAACCCTGGACATCCAGAGGGATCTCCAGGGGATCGGGCGCCCCATCCTACCTGCTGGGACACCCTGGGGACACCCCCCGGGCTACGGGCTGGCAGGGGCAGGCAGGTTCGGGTTGTAGAGGCCGCGCAGCACCACGGGCGCGCCGGTCTCGTCCCGGAGCACCTGAGGGCGCCCCTCGGCGAGCCCCACGAGGCGCAGCTCGAACGAGGCCCCGTCCGGAGAGACGAAGAGGAGCAGCGAGCCGGGGAGGAGCGGCTCCGGACGCGCCTCGGGCGTCTGCACCTGGATCACCTGGGGGGGCACCGGCTGGAAGGTCCGCGTGCGGAACGGGCGCTGGGACTGCGCGAGCCGATCGAGCGTCTCCTGCCAGGGGCCGCGCGCCACCGGCACCTCGCCGCGCTGCTGGAGCTGGTCCACCATGGCGAGCTGCACGCGTTGGCCGAGCTGGATGAGGGCGGTGTTGGCGGAGAGCTCGGAGGAGCGCTCGGGGGGTGGACTCCCGGCGGAGCCGAGCACCGCGGCGCCAGCACCCCCGAGGATGAGCCAGGAGACGGCCAGGGGCGCGGAGCGGCCTCGAGCGAGCGCCACCAGCAGCCCCGCGGCGCCCACCACCGCCAGCGCCGAGCCCAGCACGAGGAGCGCCTCGGGCGGCGAGCCGACGTGGTAGGGGCGCCCGAGCGCGAACACCCCGTGCCGCCACTCCGGGAGGGCCGCGGCCACCACACCCGCCGCGAAGGCGAGGAAGACGGCCACGTGGATCAGGCGCAGGGCCAGCGGAGAGCGGCCCGCGGCCTCGCGGCGCACCGTCACGGGAACGGCATGTTCAGCACGAAGTAATAAGAGTCGTAGTAGACCTGATACGCCTCGAGGAACAGATCGAAGATGTTCTGCTTCTGGGTGCCGCCCCAGTCCATCTTCACCGACGAGCTGATGATGAGGGCGACGACGAGGAGCCAGTTGATCATGGAGTACTCGACCATGGCCTGGCCTCGCTGACTGCGGCGGCGGGTGCGGGTCTTCTTCAGGTCACTCATGGGTTTTCCTCCTCCAACCAGGGAAGCTGGGGGAATGCCTTCTCGGCATACTCCAACTTCACCTGCGGTGTCTTGGGGTCCGGTAGCAACATCCGGGGCTTGGCATTCACCCCATACTCGAAGACTTCCATGGCGTGGGCGATGCGGGGGATCTCCACCTTCGCCAGTTGGAGGATGGGGATCTCCCGGCTCATCCACGTCCGCTTGATGACGGTGCTGCGGTACATGACCTCGAGCGGGACGGCTGTCACGGTACCGGCGGGGGTCATCAGGCGCGTCTCCTTGCCCGAGCGTACCACGGGGGGCTCCGCGAGCCGCTGCGGGGGGGGGGCCGGCCGGGGCTGCGGATGCTTCGTCAGGGCCCAGTCGAGCGCCTCCTGCGAGTACTCCTGGGGCTTGTCGAAGCCCATGGCGACGATGAGGCGGGTGACGCCGCGCGGATCAAAAGCCGCGGCACCGCTCTGTCCCCGGGCAATGAGCATGCGGATCTGCGACAGCGGCGCGCGCATGGCCGGGTGGGTGCCCATCTCCATCTCCAGCCAGAGCGCGTCGCGCCCGAGCCGGTCCTTCTGCTCCCCCACCACCGCCAGGCGCCAGTAGTGGACCCGAGCGCCGCCCCCGTCGAGCTTGTACGTCACCCAGTCGCCGACCTGGGTGGTGCGCAGGCCCTTGGAGAGGTGGTCGAGCAGATCCTTTCCTGGCATGGCGGCGGAGGCCGGGGCCGCCACGAGCATCAGGAGCGCCAGCGCCAGCCCCTTCATGGCGCGCTCTCCTTCGAGGCCTTCTTCGCGCGCTGATCGCGCTCCCAGGCGGCGCGGCTCTGGCGCACGGCCTCACCGTTGGGCAGAGCGTCCGGCCGGTCCGAGCCCACCCACATCTGGAGCACCGCCGTGGTCCGGTCGTCCACGCGGCTGAGCGTCGTCACCACCTGCTCACCCTTGCGAGCGTGCTCCAGGGTGAAGCGCTGCTCTCCATCCACCTTCAGGCCCGCCTCGCGCACCAGGAAGAAGCCCTGCTGGATCATCGACTCGGAGAGCTGCTGGCGCACCTGCGCCAGGTTGCCCTGCACCAGCGAGGAGCGGTGCTGCGAGCCGCCGGGATCGTCGCGCGTGGTGATGTCCTGGCTGAACAGGGTGCCCTCCAGCTTCACCAGGCCGGTGCCGGTCTTCTTGGGAGCGCGGACCCAGAGATCCCGCAGCGCCGAGAAGCCCACCGTCTTGCCCAGGTGGCGGCGCAGCACCACGCCACGCTGCAGGCCCTCGCGCGTGTAGAGGGCGGACACCACCGCCTCGTCTCGCAGGTCGCCCTCCACCACCGTGGGGTAGCCCAGCTCGCGCCAGTGCCGGGCGAAGTAGTCGACCACCTTCTCCAGCGAGTCGTCCGTGGTGAAGTAGGCGATCCGGTAGTACTCGCCGGCGATGACCAGGTCGTTGCCGATGCGCGTGTGCACCGCGCCCGGGTACACGGGCAGCTCCTGCTCGGCGCCCGCGGCCAGCGCCACGAGGAGCACGCCCAGCAGCCCTGCTCGGGCCAGCGCTCTACTCGCAGTTGACGACATTGGTGTTCTTGTCACCCTTGGTGGACTCGGCGCTGAGGGGCGCGGAGGGATCCTCGGCCTGCGGGTTCTTGCAGCCCATGAAGTGCTCGCCGCGCGCCTTGAAGATCTGGATGTACTGCGAGCGATCGTAGGGCTGGTCCCGGAACGGCGCCGTGTCGAAGCACATGGGCCGCGGCCAGTCGATCTGAGAGAACTTCCCCAGGTTGTTGAGGCCACCCTCGGCCTCGCGGGGATAGGACTCGATGCCAGTGTCCTCGCCGATGCACTCGCGGCCCCACTCCTCCGCGTCGTCTCCGCCGGGGCTCGGGCCGTAGTTGTGAGAGACGACGAAGGCGCCCAGGAAGGCCGGCGAGAAGGACTGGAGGAACTGCCGGAACTGGCCAATGCCGCCGACGGCGTCCTCCAGCTGGGAGCGGACGCCGAGGAACACCATCCGGTCCACCTGCTTGTAGAGGCCGTGGGGGTACTGCTCCGGCCCGTTGCGGTGCGCGCCCGCGCGCCGCCCGCGCATCGTGGCGTCCGCGCCGTCCTCCATGTTCCAGGCGTCGGCGTACATGGAGAAGCGGGACTTGAGGCCCAGGCTCCGGATGCTCTTGCCGCCGAACGGGTCCACCTTGAAGAAGCCGCCCTGCTCGCGCTGGAGGTACTCGCGGGGGATGAGCACGTCGTTGAACTTCATGCTCATCTCCGCCTCGACCCAGCCCTTGGTGTTGAACTTCCAGGCGTTGAGCACCTGGTTGGCGCCGCCGTTCACCGCGCTCACCACGTCGCTGGCGTACCCTTCCCCGTTGTTGCCGAGCACGAGGCCGGCCTCGATGAGGGGGATCTCCTTGTTCTGCACCGTGCCCGTCACGTCCGAGTAAGTGGCGACGAAGGTGCCCCGCGGCGCGTTGGGCTCCACCGAGTCCAGATCCTTGTAGCGGTCGACCGCCTCCTCCATCGCCTCGCGCTGCGCGTCCGCGAAGGCCTCGTCGTGCTTGGCGTTGGCGAAGTCGCTCAGCGTGTAGCTCGTCATCTCCCAGACGGCGTAGCGCGAGAACTCCTGGAGCTTGATCTTCGCCCGCACCAGCTCGGTGAGGTACATGCTGAACAGGAGGATCATCACCAGCACGGGCACGATGAGGGCGAACTCCACCGTGGCGGCGCCGCGCCGGGCAGATCGAAGCTGAAGGGCGGAAGGTCTCATCGGCCGGGGCTCAGTGGGTGATGATCTTCGGCGGGATGTCCTTCAACACGCCGGGCAGCTGGTCCGCCAGCTCGCCCACGAAGGGCAGCGTGTGCCGGCCCTGGTAGACGGAGGCGAGCCGGGGCCGCCAGTAGGGGTTGAAGAAGTTGGGCTGCTCGGCCCAGTTGCCGGGCCGGTGGTAGTACGTCTGCCCGCGCGAGATGACGTTCAGCCCGTCGATGGTGTCGAGGAACTTCCTCCGGTTGTTCTTCATCTCCAGGGCGGAGTTGTAGCTGGAGAACTTCAGCTGCACCTTGCCCGCCGTGTTCAGCTGCGAGATGGCGTTGGAGCCCGTGCCCTCGTGATCGCTGTGGTTCGCGTTCGTCACCTGGTCCGGCGTCTTGTTGAGCGCCACCCAGGTGGAGGGCTGGTTGAAGTCGTGCTTGTAGCGGGTGGCGGCCGCCTCGTTGGCCGCGCCGCCGCACGTGTCCGCGTACTGGCCGGGCTCGAAGTGCATGAACGGCACGATGCCCTTCCACGGGTGGTTGCCATCCTGCGCGGGCATGACGTTCGCCGTGAAGACGTCGATCTCGGGGACCAGCGGCGGGCAGCCGCCGAACAGCTTGACCTTCGACACGCAGACCTTGCTGCGGTGGACGCCGATCTCCGACTCGGGGCCAGAGGGCCGGTACAGCCGCAGCCAGCTGTCCCCTGCCGGCAGGGTCTCGTGGTGGACGCGCCAGTGCACGCCGCCGTTGTTGTACGAGCCCTCGGACTCGTTCATCGCCCAGATGCTGGTCTTCATCACGTGCTTGAAGGCCAGCTTGTCGCTCTTCGACTCCTTGTAGCCCTTGCGGGGATCGCCCCAGCACTCGCGGGGGTCGTCATCCTCGGCGCACGCGAAGGGGTTGCGGAACGGGCCGAAGCCCGTCGGGCCGAACTTGATCCAGTACAGATCGTCCGAGCCCATGTTGTCGCCCTGGGCAAGCCGGCCGAGCATGGGCTCGATGCCGTCGTTCCAGTCGCGGATCGTGTTGCGCGGGGTGTAGGGATCGCCCGTCCGGCTGGCCTTCTCGGCGTTGGGGTTGTTGGCCGTGAGGAAGCGCGTCTGCCCGTACTTGGCGAACTTGAAGACGGGCGTGTCGATGTCCGTGCTGAGCAGGTCACGGATGACGCCCAGGCCATCCGGCAGGGGGATGAGGTCCCCCAGCTTGCGCGAGGTGATGAAGCCCTCGGGGCAGATGCCGCTGTCCGAGTCGCAGGCGTAGCGCGTGGCGTTGGTGATGGCGCCCATGACGCGCTTGGCCCGCGCCTCCTTCTCGGCGTGCTTCTTCTTCGTCGGCTCGATGGGCTCCAGGGGGTTGCGGTGGCCCACCGCCAGCGGGTGGTCCCCCGCCTCGCGGAAGTGGGCCTGATCGAAGAGGCACGCGCTCAGCGCACCCGCGGCGAGCTGCCCCAGCTTCGAGTCCACGTTCTTGTCATTGGCTGCGATCACCGAGTCCGTCGTCTGAGACACCTGGGTGAGCGTGGCCATCATCACCACCTGGGACGCGAAGAACATGGCCGAGTTCAGCGTCCGGTGGGTGGGGATGACGTACTGCCCTATGAGCTTGTCCGGGTTGAGTGACTGGAGGATCTGCTGGAACTCGCGTATCAGGTTCTTGAAGGTGGTCATGAAGGTGTCGATCACCTTCATGATCTGACTGAGGTACGGCACCACGTTCTCGAGGATGGGACAGGCCACCGTCCAGAACGCCCCATCGGGGTCTCCCGCGCACGGGTTGATGGTGCGCATGAAGCCGTAGATGTCCGTGACGAAGGCCTCGGCGAAGTAGATGAGCGACAGCAGCGACTGCCACATCATCGCCGACACGTAGTGCGAGACCTGGGTGCGGTTGGCGTACGCGTAGAAGTTGAAGGTGCGCGCCTCCATGGCGGCCATGGAGTAGGCCGCCGCGTCCGCGGTGTTCTGCAGCCGGACGCGCTCGTGGATGGTGTGGCCCAGGTTCACCGTGGTGAGCACGGCGATGGACATGATGAGCACGAGCAACGCGGCCACGACGAGGGCCTGGCCCTCCTGCCGACGGAAGCTCTGTCTCAGGATGCGGGTGAACATGGCCTAGAGGCCCCAGTCGGGGTTGAAGTGCAGGATCCACTTCCGGTGGAAGTTGGACTGCATGCGGATGGTGTACGTGGCCGTCAGCGGCAGGAAGTAGCGCTTGCCCACCACGTCCGAGATGAGCGGGATGCTGCCCGTGGCCAGCCCCCAGAGCACCCACATCTCCGGCGCGTACACGGTGCTGTAGCCCCGCTCGTGGTCGATCTCCCGAGCCTTGCCCTTGAGCGCGTCCAGGTTCGCCGTGCGGTTGAGCATGTTGCCCCGCAGCAGCGTGGGCCGGTCGATGGAGCCGTAGAGCGCCACCTGCGCGTTGGAGGCGTACCAGGCGGTGAAGATGATCCAGTTGGCGAACGGCACGCGCATCTCGTACCAGTAGCGCAGGCGGATGGTGAGGCGCGTGGCCTTGCGGTACACCGTCTCCGAGTCGTCCGGCTCCGGCAGGTTGAAGAACTTGCGGACGTTGTCCTCGAGCTCGGGCACCTCCGGGAAGCTGGCGGCCCCGTCGAAGTCCAGCTCCTGCCAGTCCTTGCCCGAGCGCAGCTTCCAGATCGTGTCGATGGGCGTGAAGTAGGCCGGGTTGATGGTGTCCACCCGGATCATCCCGAACAGGTTGGAGCCGTTGAAGGCCTGCGGCGGCCGCACCTTCGTCGCGCTCCAGGCCAGGTTGCTCAGCGCCTCGTCGTAGAGCTTGTGGGTGCCCCAGGTCTCCGCCAGCTTGAGCAGCGAGTCCGTGCGCCCCATCGTCGGCAGCAGCGCCACGATGGCCGCGTCATGCATGCGCTCGTTGTTGCCGTTCCACACGCTGCCGGCCCGCGCCGCCTGGTAGGCCGCGTACTCCGTCATCAACTTCGCGTGCTGAATCATGGTCAGCTGGATGATGCCCAGCGCCATGAAGACCATGAGCGGCATGATCAGCGCCGCCTCGACGGCGACCTGCCCCGACTCCCGACCTGACACCCCAGCTTCCATTCCTTCCATTATCGGCAGTAGGGAACGGAGGTTTCATCGGTCAATTGGACCGACCCTTCCCTTCCTTTCCCGACTTCCGTCCGGACTGGAATGAGGCCCGTCATTCGCGCTGGGTGGGGGCGGAGGCAGGAGCCTCCATCTTGTCGGCGGGAGCGGCCTTCACGGGGCCTCTGGAGCCCGTGCCGGGCTTGGCGTCATCGGCCTCGAGGCCCTCCTTGCGCAGGCGGCCCCGGGCCATCTGGGCGGCGCTGGAGCGCGGATCCTCTTCCAGCACCAGGGAGCAGGCCTCGAGCGCCGCCTGACGCCGGCCGATGGCGAACTCCGCGTCACAGAGCCGGTTGAGCAGGCCCAGGCGCTCCTTGCCGGTGGCCCCTACCGCCAGCGCCTGGCGCAGGAGCTGGGCCTCGCGGACCCGGTCGCCGGAGCGGAGCGCCGCCTGAGCCAGCTTGGAGAGCTCGGCCGGAGAAGGCTCGGCCGACTCGTCTCTCGGCTCGGCGCGCGCCGCGGGCTTCGCGGGAGGCCGGGAGTTCCCCGTGGACACCGAAGGCATGGGCGTGGCGGAGGCGGTGGGAGGCGGAGGAGGAGGCGAGGCCGGCGCGTTCTGCTCCCGCTTCGCCGTGGACGTCTTGCCCCCGAACAGCTCGTCGAAGTCATCCCCGGAGGTGGAGGCCGCGGACTTGCTCGGGGCGGACTCGCCGCTCCTGCCGCCGCCCAGGCGGAGCGAGCCACGCGAGGGGGCCTGCTGCTGCACCTGGGCCTCGCTCTCGGCCACGAGCCCGTCAGCGGCGGGCGGCTCCTCCATCATGGGAGCCTGGGCAGCGGCGGGCGTGGACGGCTGCTCGGGCACGGGCTCCGTCGCGGCACCGCCCTGCGGCGGGGCCACCAGGATCGGCTTGGGCTTGGAGAACGCCCCCGACTGGGTCATCGCATCGCGGCGATCGTAGTCGTAGTTCTTCTTGGCCTTCTTCTCGGCGGGAGCCTTGTAGACAGCCCCCTCATCATCGGCCGCCCGGGTGGCATCCTTGGCCGCCTCCCCGAAGCCTGGGCCGGTGCCCACGTTGCTCCACTCGGAGCGTGAGCCCTTGGTGCCGGCCACGAACGGCTTCTTGGCAGGCGCCTCCTTCGCCAGCGAGGCGCTGTCCAGCTTCGCGGCCGGGGCTGGCGGAGGTGGAGTCATGCCCTGCAGAGCACCGCGCTCCTCCTCCTGATCCCGGGCAGCTCCGAGAGCGCCGGTGGCCTCAGCCACGGACGTGGGCGGCACCCTCTGGGCCTGGGGCGCGACCTTCTGCATCGCGGCCGGTGGCAGCGCGACCGGAGCACGCGTTGCGCCAGCCTCCCGGTACGACTCCTCCGGGCTGGGCGCCGGGCTGGGCGCCGGGCTGGCGGGAGCGGTGGCCTCGGCGCTCTTCTGCACGCTCTGCGTCGCGACCTCCTCCTTGAGATCCACCGCCTTGTTCACGGTGACGGAGACGATGCCGAAGAGGCCCACCGCGGTGACGCCCATCGCCGGCACCAACCAGCGCCGCCACCAGGTCGGCTTGGGAGCGGGACCCGCCGCCGCGTTGCGGGCGGCCTGCTGCGCATAGGCCAGCAGGGACTCCAGCCCCGCGTCGGGCGCGGGCTCCACGGGGAGCTGCGCCATGGTGGTGCGCACCCCGCTGATGCCGGCGAGCAGCTCGCTGCACCGGGTACAGCCTTCGAGGTGAGACTGGACCGCCCGGGCCTCCAGGGGCGGCAGCTCGCCGTAGACGAAGTCGAGGAGCCTGTCCTCGTGTGCGTGGTTCTGGGGCTTCATCCCGCCACCGTCCTTCCGTCCTCGGCCAGATCCCCGTCCACGCCCAGCTCCGCCAGCCGCCGGCGCAGGCCCTCCAGGGCGTAGCGCATCCGGCTCTTCACCGTGTTCTCGGAGACGCCCGTCACCTCGGCGATCTCCTTGAAGGCGATGCCGCTGTACTCACGCAACACGAAGACCTCGCGCTGCTCTTCCGGGAGGCTGGCCAGGGCGCGCTCGATGAGGGGCCGCAGGCGGGCGTTGTAGGCGCCGCGCTCAGGGCTGGCGCCGGTGTCCGGGAGTGCCTCTCCCAGTGGCCGGCCCTCGTCACCGCCGGCCCCATTGCCCGTGGGTGCCTCCAGAGAGGAGGCCTGCCGGTAGCTCTCTTTGCGCGCGCTGTCCACGCAGAGGTTCCTCGCGATTGTATAGAGCCAGGTGGTGAACCTGGCTTTGGCCTCGTACTCCCGTGCGCTGCGTACCACCTTCAGCCACGTCTCCTGCAGCACGTCCTCCGCCCGTGCCCGGTGCCCCGTGAAGCGGAGGATGAAGTTGAAGACCGGCGTCCGGTGCCTGTGCACCAGCTTCTCGAACGCACGGGCATCCCCCGCCTTGAAGGCGAGCATCAGCCCCTCGTCTGAGGTCTCCGGTCCCACCACTCCCCCATCACGAGGCCACGGGTCATCCCCGTCCCCCTCCCACCGTAGCCTTCAACGGGCGACGCGGCGGTTGGGTCTAGCCGGGGCGTGGTCTTCGGTAAGTGGCGAGAATGACAGGGACCGCGACGGCTGTCACGAGGGCGGCCTGGGCCAGCAGGACGGCCGGCAGGGGCCGCTGCAGGTGGACATAGAGCGAGCGGCCAAGCGCCAGCCCCAGGAAAACCCCCGTCAGCGTCCGCACGAGGTTGGACCCGCCAGCGGGCCGGAAGCGTCCGATGGCCCAGTCCACGAGCGCCGGAAGGGTGAGCCCGAGCACCACCGGCACATCCCACTCCCACTGGAGCGGGGCCCGGAGGGCGAAGAGGCCCACCATGGCGGCGAGCAGCACCGGGTACGTGCCCAGGCAGCGGGCGCAGACGCGCACCCCTCCCAGCACGTAGGTGCGGTTGTACTCATCCTCCCGATGGTGGCTGAGCCAGAACACCCTGGTTTCCTCCGGTGGCAGGGGCCTCCACGCTACCCTGGGCGTCCTTCTCCGCCAGGAAGCAGGCGGCGGTATGGCCGTTGCCCAGCACATATAAAGGAGGCGTCTCGCGCCGGCAGCGCTCGAAGGCGTAGGGGCAGCGCGGGTGGAAGGCGCACCCCGGCGGCGGCGCGAGCGGAGAAGGCACATCCCCCTGGAGGATGATGCGCGTCTTCGGGTGATCCGGGTCCGGGACGGGCACGGCGGACAGGAGCGCCTGCGTGTACGGGTGGCGCGGGCGGCGGTACAGCTCCGCGGCGTGCGCCAGCTCGACGATCTTCCCCAGGTACATCACCGCCACGCGGGTGGAGATGTACTCGACGATCTTGAGGTCATGCGCGATGAAGACGTAGGTGAGGTTCAGCTCGCGCTGCAGATCCACCAGCAGGTTGACGATCTGCGCCTGGATGGACACGTCGAGCGCGCTGATGGGCTCGTCCGCGATGACCAGGTCCGGCCGCATGGCAATGGAGCGCGCGATGCCGATGCGCTGGCGCTGGCCGCCGGAGAACTCGTGCGGGTAGCGCTCCATCGCCTCGCGCGGCAGCCCCATCAGCTCCAGCAACGCCAGCACCTTCTCCTCGCGCTCGCTGCCCCGGGCCAGCCCGTGGATGGCGAACGGCTCGCCGATGATGTCGCGCACCGTCATGCGCGGGTTCAGCGAGGCGTACGGATCCTGGAAGATGAGCTGCATCCGCCGGCGCAGGGGGCGCAGCTCGCGCTGAGAGAGGCCCGTGAGCTCTCGCCCCTCGAAGCGGATGGAGCCGGAGGTGGGCTCAATGAGCCGCAGCAGCGTCCGGCCCAGGGTGCTCTTGCCGCAGCCACTCTCCCCCACCAGGCCGAGCGTCTCGCCGCGCACCACGTCGAAGCTCACCCCGTCCACGGCCTTCACGGTGCCGCGCACCCGGCCCATCAGGCCGCCGCGCACCGGGAAGTGCGTCTTGAGGTCTCTCACCTGGAGCAGCGGCTCGGTCATGGCGCGGGCACCGGGTTATGGCACGCGGCGGACTGCCCCTCGCGCTTCGTCTCGAGCGGGGGATCCACCCGGGCGCACACCTCGAGCGCGCGCTCGCAGCGATCCCGGAAGCGGCAGCCTGCGGGCAGGCGGCGCAGGCTCGGCACCATGCCGGGGATGGTCTTCAGCCGCTGGCGCCCTTCCCCACCCTGGACCGCGTGGAAGGACGGGATGGAGCGCAGCAGGCCCGCCGTGTACGGGTGCGCGGGCCGGCGGAACAGCGTACGCACCGGGGCCTGCTCCACCACGCGCCCGGCGTACATCACCACCACCGCGTCGCAGCTCTCGGCCACCACGCCCAGATCGTGGGTGATCAGCATCACCGCCATCCCACGCTCGGCCTGCAGCCGCTTGAGCAGGTCCAGGATCTGCGCCTGGATCGTCACGTCCAGCGCCGTGGTGGGCTCATCGGCGATGACCAGCTCCGGGTTGCACGCCAGGGCCATGGCGATCATCACCCGCTGGCGCATGCCGCCGGAGAGCTGGTGCGGGTACGCGTCCACGCGCTGCTCGGGAGCGGGGATGCCCACCTGGCGCAGCATCTCCACCGCGCGCTCCTTCGCCCGCTTCCGATCCAGGCCCTGGTGCAGCCGGACGACCTCGCCGATCTGCTCGCCCACCGTGTAGACGGGGTTGAGCGACGTCATCGGCTCCTGGAAGATCATCGAGAGGTGGTGGCCGCGGATCCGGCGCATCTCCTCCTCGGGGAGCGCCAGCAAGTCCCGGCCCTTGAAGCGGACCTCGCCTCCCACCACCCTGCCCGGCGGATCCGGCACCAGCCGCATGATGGAGAGCGCGGTGACGCTCTTGCCGCAGCCACTCTCGCCCACCACCCCCAGCGTGCCCCCGGGAGGGATGGAGAAGGACACGTCATCCACCGCCAGCACCGGGCCCTCCTCCAGGGAGAACCGGGTCTTCAGGCCGCGGACTTCGAGGAGGGGCTCGCTCATGGGCCCGCCATTCCCCTCACTTCTGGGACAGCTCGTCCAGGAACTCCTCCTCCTGGATGACGCGCTTCTTGATGAGCAGCCGGACGAGCGCCGCCACCATCTGGGCGGGCATGATCTTCTGCATGGGAGCGAACGGCTCCTCGCCGTGCGAGAGGCGCTCGAGGTTGTCGAGCACCTGCAGATCCTCCTCCGAGAAGTTCGGCGGCAGGTTCTGATCGGGCGGCTTCACGTTCTTGGCGGCCCCGCCGAACATGACCACCGGCACCTTCGGCTGGTCCGAATCGGGCGGAGGCGGAGGCGGAGGCTGCACCGCCGGGGGCTTCTTCGTCCCGAGCAGATCGTCGATGAAGTCCGTGGCCGCCTCCTTGGGAGGGGGCGGTGGGGTGGCGGGCGCCGCGGTCAGGATGGCAGGCCGGGGCCGAGGCGTGGGCGGGGTGACCTCCTCCTCCTCGTTGACGATGCTCCCCTGCAGGAGCTGCGCCCCGCGCTCGATCTTCATCTCGCCGGTGTCGTCCTCATCCCCCAGGGGGACGGCCTGGACGATGTCGAGCTTCTCCCCGCGCGCAGTGACGAGCGCCTGGTCGATGTCGTCCGAGGCGGCCACGTACACCCGCAGCGCCTTGTGGAGCTGGAAGCGCAGCTCGTCGATCAGGGCGAGGTCCGCTGGATCCTCCACCGCCACGTGCAGCCGCTCGACCTTGCCCTCCATCTCGAGCTTGAACGGGACGATGCGGTGCTCGGACTGGAAGTCCGCCGAGAGCAGCGTGGCCACATCGAGGGGGATCTCCGGCAGCTCCACGAAGGGCATGTCGAACTGCTGGGCCAGGGCGCGCGCGAGCTGCTTGGGGGAGATCATCCCCATAGCCACCATCACCGAGCCCAGCCGGGTCCCCTTGCCATAAGAACGCTTCTGCCCGAGCGCGGTGCGGAGCTGAGCCTCCGTCACGTAACCCGCCTGGACCAGCAGCTCGCCGATCTTCTTGCGCATGGCCGGATGTTACCGCTTGACCTTGGCGAGGTACTCCTCGCGAGTGAAGACGCCCTTCTCGATGAGCAGCTCCACCATGGCCTTGAGGGCGGCCACCTCCTTGCGCTGCACCTCCTCGACCGTCTTCAACAGCTCGGCGGGGCTGCCTCCTCCCGAGGAGCCCACCGAGGGAACGTTCGACACGGAGGGCCGCGCCGGGGCGGCAGCGGGCCGCGGCGCCGGAGCCTGGGCCGGAGCCTGGGCCGGAGCCTGGCCCTGCTGCGGCGCACCGGGGCGCATGTCCTTGACGACGGTGCGGCCCTGGGCGTCCAGCACCTTGAAGTTGGTGTCCGCCTCCCCCAGCTCCGCGTTCTCCTCGTAGAGCCGGGTGTAGGCGCGGGCGATGGAGGTGCGGCCCGCCACGTTGGGGACGATCCGGCACTTGGTGATGGCGCGCAGCTCGTCCAGGTGGCGCACGTTGAGCGGGTCCGCCACCGCCACCACCAGCGTCTTCCCATCATCGCGCAGCTGCAGGGGCAGCACCGCGAAGTCCCGCGACGTCTGCGCGGGGATCTTGGCGCGCACGTGCGGAGGGATCACCTGGACGGCGTCCAGGTTGACCGCGGGGATGTTGAGCTGCTTGGACAAGGCCCTGACCAGGATGTCCTCGGACACCATGCTCATGCGGACCAGGATCTCTCCCAGCTTGCCTCCCCACTTCGCCTGCTCCGACAAAGCCGCCTTGAGCTGGCTCTCCTGGAGCACGTTCGCCTTGATCAGCAGTTCACCGAGCTTGATCTGTGCCATGTCGCATCCGGGGGGAAACCCGACAGTCCCCGTAAGGGGGCCATTTTAGACAGAGTTTGCCGTTTGGGGCGCATTTCCGGACGGCTTTTCAGGAGCCGGGTGGCCCAGGGGTCGGGGAAGCAGGCGCGGGGCTCACCTCCCGGCCCCGGGCATCTACCTCTACCACGCGGGCTCCCTCGGGGGGCGCCAACTCGTACAGGGTCAGATCCGGGGGGGCGTTGAGTGTGACATCGCTGTAGCGCAGCCGCAGCTCCGTCTCGGCCACCTCGGCGATGAGCTTCACCTCCTTGGGGAAGAGCGCCGCGCCCTCCTGCTTGAAGTCGTCGAAGGCCAGGTCGTACCCGGGGACCCCCCGGACTTCACTGCGGACCACCCGGTAGAACTTGGGGTGAACCTGGAGCGTCTGCGTCACCGGGCCCCGGAAGAGCTTGAGGACGTAGACGCCCTCGCCCCGGTCCAGCTCCAGCGTCTTGCGCTCGGCGGGGATGAACGGCACCTGCCCGAGCATCACGGCCACCAGCTCCTCGCTCGGCAGCACTACCGGCAGGAAGCGCGACACGTTCTCCGGGCTGGCGGGGCCGTAGTAGTAGACGTGGCCCTCCGTCTGGTAGAGCCCGAAGCGTTGGCCGTCCGACACCAGCGCCGCCACCGGACGGTTGAAGAAGTCGAAGGTCTCCATGTGCAGCAGGCCCGGGCGGGAGATGGCCAGGAACATGGAGAGGGTGCCGCTGCCCTGGGGCGAGTCCACGTGGAGCTTGGCGTCCCCCTGGATCGTCACCAGGTTGGCTTGCGCCTGGCTCACCAGCTGAAAGAGCCTCTCCGGGTCGTCGATGGGGCCCTCGGGGCCGAATTCGATGCGGTGGGGACAGCCAGAACAGACGGCTGCCAGGAAGATTGCTGCGGCCAGGCGGTTCATGGCGTAAGTCTCGGTCCTTGCGGAGCCTCCTGGCCACCATTCCATGAGCTTGAACGAACTTCTCCACTATCTGCGGCTGGGCGGAGTCACCCTCGCCATCCTCCTGATCGCCTCCGTGGTGGCGCTGGGGGTGGCCATCGAGCGCCTCATCGCCCTGTGGGGGGTGAGCGAGCGCTCGCGGACCCTGGGTGAGACGGTCCACAAGCACCTGCTGCGCGGGGATGTGGCCGCGGCCCGGACCGCCTCGGAGCGCTCGGACGCCGTGGTGGCGGACATCTTCCTGGCCGGCTTCGACCGGATGGAGCGCGTGAAGACGAACGGGGGCGGCGTGGACTCCGCGGTGGAGCGCGAGCGGGCCCAGGTGGGCCTCAAGCTGCGGCGCAACCTGTGGATCCTGGCCACCATTGGCTCCATCACCCCCTTCGTGGGCCTGTTCGGCACGGTGGCCGGCATCATGCGCTCCTTCAAGGATCTGGGCCTGGATGTGGAGGCCGGCGGCACGGGCGGCACCGCGACGGTGATGACGGGCATCTCCGAGGCGCTGGTGGCCACGGCGGTGGGCATCCTCGTGGCGGTGCAGGCGATGGTCTTCTACAACTACTTCCAGGCGCGGCTGTCCCGGGTCATCGTCGAGCTGCGGCTGCTGGGCGATGAGTTCGTGGAGCTTCTCAAGGAGCGCCCTGCCCCACCGGCGCCCGCGCCGTCCACCCCCGAGCCCGCCGCCCGCGGCGACGCCCCTCACGCCTGAGCCGAGGTTCCACCGATGGCCATGGGAAAGACACCGGGGAGCAGGGACGACGAGGGCGACGAGGGCGTCTTCGCCGAGATCAACATCACCCCGCTCACGGACATCTTCCTGGTGCTGCTCATCATCTTCATGGTGACGAGCACCGTCATCGTCCAGCAGGGGCCGGGCGGCGGCGCCAAGGCGGGCCTGAAGGTGAACCTGCCCAAGGGCGGTGCCACGGACGTCACGGCGCGCGCCACGGATCTGTCCGTGGCCGTGCTGGCGGATGGGCGCTACGTGCTGAGCGGCAACGTCGTCAACTCGGACGAGCTGAAGGCCGCCTTCGACAAGGCCAAGGTGGAGAACCCGGAGACGCTGGTCATCGTCCAGGCGGACGAGGGCGTGCCCCATGGCACGGTCGTCCATGTGATGGAGCTGGCCAAGACGGCGGGCCTGGGCCAGCTGGCCATCGGCGTGCGAGAGGGCGAGTAGCCGCCGAGGTCGCGGCCAACCTGTCCGACAAGCAGACCGTCGAATTAGCGGCCCGTGGCAGGGGTGGGGGAATGGCACGCGAATCCCCTGCAGTGGGGAGCAGAGGGGTGGTGCGCCTAGCAGAAGAGCAGAGTGGACAGGCGCAGCAGGAGC